>Ga0265593_1000021_pt1 | contig 165204 bp, 160 predicted proteins | sample saktaG_8_FD_190136 | JGI IMG/M metagenome (GOLD analysis project Ga0265593, IMG submission 190136) | Saline water microbial communities from Sakinaw Lake, British Columbia, Canada - sak_2011_5_24_36m | ecosystem: Environmental > Aquatic > Non-marine Saline and Alkaline > Saline ... | reverse complement strand
CGGTATAACCCGCGCTGGGTTGCCCCATTCGGAATTCCTCGGATCAAAGCCAGTTTGCGGCTCCCCGAGGCATATCGGTGCTTACCCCGTCCTTCATCGCCTCACCTAACCAAGTCATCCGTTCATAGACTCTTTGTAGCTTGACCAAAATTTGATTCTCACTCGGTTTATTTGAATTGTAGTTTTTACCACACACAAAGTCAAATCGACCTTGTATCTGTATGTCTACTTCTGTCGATCTCATCAATCGCAGAAATAGTCATACTTTAAATAAATTTAAAGTATGAAGTTGTCAAAGAACATAGATTCGAACACCAAGTCCGAAACAAATTTATGTTCAGATGGTACTACGCTCGCTTTAGTGTACTTAGGTTTTTTGTCGCGAAAACTTAAGTGGAGCTGAGGAGGATCGAACTCCTGACCCCTTGCTTGCAAAGCAAGTGCTCTCCCAGCTGAGCTACAGCCCCTGAAAATGGTGGGCCCAGAAGGACTCGAACCTTCGACCCCAGTCTTATCAGGGCTGTGCTCTAACCAACTGAGCTATGGGCCCGCGTATCCGGTCCAAAGAAATTAATAATTGAATGCCAAGCCTTAGGATTATTAATTAACCCCAAGTTTTTCTAATAATTCGTCGTTAAACAAAATTATTAGAAAGGAGGTGATCCAGCCGCACCTTCCGGTACGGCTACCTTGTTACGACTTAGCGCCAGTCACCAGTCTTACCCTAGGCCCTCATAAATGAGGGACTTCAGGTACTACCAGCTCCCATCGCTTGACGGGCGGTGTGTACAAGGCCCGGGAACGTATTCACGGCGGCGTAGCTGATCCGCCATTACTAGCGATTCCGACTTCATGGAGTCGAGTTGCAGACTCCAATCTGAACTGAGCCGACTTTTTTGCGATTAGCTCCCCCTCGCGGGTTGGCAACGCTTTGTAGTCGGCATTGTAACACGTGTGTAGCCCAGGGCATAAAGGCCGTACTGACTTGACGTCATCTCCACCTTCCTCTCGGTTATCCCGAGCAGTCTCCTTAGAGTGCATCTCTAGACCTTGCGGTTTTGAAATTAGCAACTAAGAATAATGGTTGCGCTCGTTGCGGGACTTAACCCAACATCTCACGACACGAGCTGACGACAGCCATGCAACACCTGTGCAGGCTCCTGACTTGACAGGTTGTCCCCCTTTCAGGTTCCTACTTCCTACATGTCAAGCCCTGGTGAGGTTCTTCGCGTAGCGTCGAATTGAACCACATGTTCCACCGCTTGTGCGGGCCCCCGTCAATTCCTTTGAGTTTTAACCTTGCGGTCGTAGTCCCCAGGTGGAGCACTTAACGTGTTAACTTGCGGCGCTAAGGGTAAACCCCTAACACCTAGTGCTCATAGTTTACGGCTAGGACTACCAGGGTATCTAATCCTGTTTGCTCCCCTAGCTTTCGCAATTCAGCGTCAGTACTGGACCAGAAAGCCGCCTTCGCCACTGGTGTTCCTCTCGATATCTACAGATTTCACTCTTACACCGAGAATTCCGCTTTCCTCTCCCAGTCTCAATCTTAACAGTTTTAAAAGCAGTTCTGCAGTTGAGCTGCAGGATTTCACTCCTAACTTGTCAAGACGCCTACTTGCCCTTTACACCCAATAAATCCGAGTAACGCTCGCCACCTCTGTATTACCGCGGCTGCTGGCACAGAGTTGGCCGTGGCTTCTTCTCTAGGTACCGTCAGTCTATTCCGTTAAGAATAGGTTTTCTTCCCTATCGAAAGAGGTTTACGATCCGAAGACCTTCATCCCTCACGCGGCGTCACATAGTCAGACTTTCGTCCATTGCTAAATATCCTCGACTGCAGCCTCCCGTAGGAGTTGGGGCAGTATCTCAGTCCCCATGTGGCTGACCACCCTCTCAGGCCAGCTACCCGTCAAAAGCCTTGGTAGGCCATTACCCCACCAACTAGCTGATAGGACGCGAGCTCATCTCTAAACGGAAACTCTTGCGAGCCTCCTTTACTTACAACTGCTTATGCAACTGTAAACACATCGGGTATTACCCTCGCTTTCGCAAGGCTATCCCCGACTTAGAGGTAAATTACTCACGTGTTACTCACCAGTCTGCCGCTATATCTTTTTTCCCTCAACAGATCAGCCTTGCGGCTTCACCATCTTAAGAAAAAAGTATCGCTCGACTTGCATGCCTAATCTACGCCGCCAGCGTTCACTCTGAGCCAGGATCAAACTCTCCGAAAAAATTTTTTGGAAAATTATGTATAATGGCTCTAATGATTCATTTTAACTTCAAACCTCATGAATTGACCTATAGTAATTCCCTTTGGAATTACTATGGCCTCGCTTGGCAATTCAATTATCAAAAGAACAGACAAAAAAACGTCCCGACAAAATGTCGGGACGCAAAATCTATTCTACTCGCGCCCTTATTGTCGATGCGGATTAATTACTAGAAATTGTCAACTGCGTTTTATTTATGCTCACAAGCTTTAGTTCCCTCTTTGGAAGGGAATACGTATTTTATTACAAAACGCTTTTTTGTCAAGAACTTTTTTTACTTATTTATGATAAGTACGTAAGTGGCTTATTTTATTTAGGATCCATTGTCTCTTATATCCGGCAGAACCGGAGGCGTTAACGTGCTTTTGCGCTAATGCGCCATCAACTGCGAGATCTTAAAAATCGGTAAAAACAACGCCACCACAATGCCGCCGATAACAATGCCTAAAAAAGCAATTACCAGCGGCTCGATTAAACTGGTTAACGCTCCGGCCGCAGCATCAACCTGATCGTCGTAAAAATCAGCAATCTTAGAAAGCATTTTTTCTAATTGACCGGTTTGTTCACCGACATTAATCATCCGGGTAACCATCGGCGGAAACACTCCGCTCTTAGCCAGCGGACGAGAAATCGGTTCACCGTCACGCACACTTTTAGAACAATTGACTACTGCCTCTTCTACCACCATATTTCCTGCGGTTTTACTTACAATCTCTAAAGCACTTAAAACTGAAACCCCGCTTTTAACTAAAGTAGAAAAGGTGCGCGAAAATTTAGCCACCGCTAGCTTACGCAAAAGCGGACCAAAAACCGGAGCCTTCAATGATAACCGGTCAAACGCATATCGACCTTTTTGCGTCTTTAAATATCTTTTAAATAAATATGCGCTCACTCCTAAAAACACTAAAGAAAACAAAAAATATTTAATTAAAAGATCGCTAATAAAGATTAAAATTTGAGTGGGTAGCGGCAATGTCCCCCCCAATGAATCAAAAATACCTTTAAATGTGGGCACAACTTTAATTAAAAGCACGCCGGTAATAATAATCGCCATGCTCACAACCACTGCCGGATAAACAAGGCTGGAAATTATTTTACGATTTAAAGCTGCTTGCTTTTCCATAAACATAGCCAAACGATCAAGTATTTCATTTAACATACCTGAAGCTTCTCCGGCTTTTACCATATTCACAAAAAGATCAGAGAAAATTACCGGATGTTTAGCCAGGGCATCACAAAAACTCATACCGCCTTCAATATCCTGACGCACTCGACCAACAATACCTCTTAAACTGTCATTTTCAATCTGTTCCGCTAGAATGCTCAAGGCGTTGACCAAGGGAATACCGGCATCAATCATTGTCGCCAGCTGACGAGAGAAAATAACTAAATCGTCAAGTTTGATTTTTTTATCAGCATGCTTGGCATTAACAACAGCGACCTTAGCAAACTCCACGGAAAAAACTATCATTTCTTTCTTATGCAAAATATCAGCAACTTCCGACTCTGAAGCCGCCTGAATGACTCCATTTACGGTGAGCCCGCTTTTATCTTTTGCAGAATATTTATACGTATTCATCTTCTAATCCGCTTTCTTTAAAAAAATCATAAGTTATCCACAACTTTTAAAAATACATCTACGATCTTCGGATCAAACTGCGTGCCGCTATTACGCTTAATCTCTAAAATTGCCTCTGCCTTCATCAACGGAATCTTCCTATAAGATCTTGCGGAACGCATAGCTTCATAAGCGTCAGCGACATGGATAATGCGTGCGCCGAGCATAATATCATTACCCTTTCTACCTTCCGGATAACCTGTGCCGTCAAAATGCTCATGATGTTGCCTTACTAAGTCTACCACTTGGCCAAGAAAAGTCAACGGCTCCAAGATTTTAGCGCCAATCGCCGGATGTTTTTTAATTTGCTCCCACTCTAAGGCCGTCAAAGCGGAAGTTTTTAATAGGATACTATCTTCAATGCCTATTTTACCCAAATCATGCAGCTCACAGGCCTGACGAATTAATTCAATATCTTTAGCCGGAATTTTCAGCTCGCTAGCCATAACTACCGCATAATGGGCGACGTTCTCTGAATGACTATGCGTGTAATGATCCCGGGCGTCAATGGCTTGCGCTAAAACTCGAATAGTGCGCATATAGGTAGAACGTAAATCTTCATACAGTCTGCTTAGGCTACTAGTCGAATCCTCAATTCTTTTAGCTAAAAGCGTATTCTGTTTCTCTAAAGCCTGGTTATTTTCCTTCAATCCTTGGTTCGTCTTTCGGCTAGAAACTAATAACGAATGCAATTTAATGCCCTTATCGATAATAAACTTTAACTTCTCCGCACTTACCGGCCAAATGATGCTTTCAAACACCCCTAATTCTACAAATTCATTTACCAAGCCATCGGTTTGCGCATCGAGCAAAGCAACGACCACGCAATCCGAATCGATTTTTTTTAACTCAAACATTAAAGAACCGACATCAGTTTGGGGAACAGGATACTTCAAAAAAACTAAATCACAAACCCCTTTTCCTAAACTTAAAGCCGCTGATTGAAAAGCAGGCTCAACAACAACCGCATATTCTCCTAAAACAGAAATCTGTTTTTTAAAATTAACCGCATAGGCTTGGTCATCACAAATCAAAAGGATTTTTCCAAAAGTATCCATAATTATTCTTCGGTAGTGATCCTGATCGCCTCATCCAGGGTGGTCAATTCTTCTTTTACTTTTTGAAAAGCATCATCGCGCAATGTCTTCATCCCTAACTTTTTAACCACATAGACCCTAATCTCATCCATTGATTGCCGACGAATAACCATCTCTCTTATTGTATCATCAATCAAGATCGTCTCCAGCACCGCAACGCGCCCAAAAAATCCGGTATTATTACAATATTTACATCCTTGCGCGGCATAAAAAGTAGCTTTACCCTGAAATCCTATTTTTTCTAAAAAATCATCGGAAATTTTAATCGGTTTACGACATTTAAAACAAATCTTACGCGCCAACCGCTGTGCGCAAAGCATAATTACACTAGAAGCCACCAAAAATGGTTCAACCCCCATATCGATAAGACGCGTAATGCTAGAAATAGCATCATTAGTATGTAGCGTGGAAAGCACAAGTTGACCGGTAAGTGCCGCTTTAATGGCAATATCCGCCGTCTGAGCATCCCTGATTTCACCAATCATAATTACATCCGGGCTTTGCCGTAAAATAGAACGCAAGCCCGAAGCAAAATCTAAACCGATATCCGGCTTAACCTGCACCTGGGTAACCCCCTCTACCTGATACTCTACAGGGTCTTCGATCGTAACAATGTTTCTCTCCGGGGTATTCAACTGATTTAACACAGAGTAAAGCGTAGTGGATTTACCACTTCCCGTCGGACCGGTAACCAAAATCATACCAAAAGGCCTGGCGACTGCTTCTTTAAAAGTCATCGCGGGCTGCTCCGAAAAACCAAGTTTGTCTAAACCAATGGAAAGATTCCCCTTGTCTAAAGCACGCAGCACAAATTTTTGGCCAAAAGTTGTTGGCAGACTAGAAACCCGAAAATCAATCTCTCTCCCTTCGGACTTAACTTTAAATCTGCCATCCTGTGGAATACGATTTTCCGTAATATCTAAATTAGAAATAATTTTGAGTCTCGCTAAAATTGCATTTTGATTTATTTTCGGCACCCTTAAAACGTCCTGCAATGAACCATCGACGCGGTATCGAATACGCAAACAATCAATCTCCGGCTCAATATGTATATCCGAAGCTCTCATTTTTAAGGCCTGCGCCAAAACAATGTCTACTAACTGCACGATCGGAGCTTTCTCGCTCTCCAAAAGCGCGCTAGACAGCTCAATTTCATCAGTTTTAAGCAACTCCGGATCCGAGTCCATTCCTACACCACGAGACAACGCAGATTCATCAAGAATGTTCTGCATATCCTTAGCTTCTTTACGGTATTGACTATCAATTGCGCGTATAATTTCATCCTCGGGGCTTAAAACAATATCAATATCACATCCGGTAAAGTTTCCTAAATCATCCAGAGCGAAAATATTTAATGGATCGGCTATCGCCACCGTTAAGGTAGAACCAATTTTAGATAGCGGAATAGTGTTATAAAGCTTGGCCATACGTTCCGGAATTAAATTAATTACTTCAGAATCAAATCGAAATTTAGCTAAACGTAAAGTCGGCATATAGAGTTGTTCAGAAAACAGCGATAACAAAACATCTTCGGTAATAATTCCCTCGTCAATCAGCACCTTTCTTAAAGGAACGCCTTTTTCTTTTTGCAAACCCAAAGCACGTTCTAACTGCGCATTAGTAATCTGCTGACTTTTAAGAAGTATCTCCATTATATTTTCTTTTAATGAGTGCATTATTTTTTCCTTAGCCGCTAGCTCCCGGCTCATAAGACTGCGTAAAATTTTAATTAAAAACTTTGCGCATTCGCCGGGATAAGTTCAAGCATACAATTTACGTTCACTAACCTGCCTACCGGCAGGCAGGCATTCCGTAAATCGTGCCTTCACTTATTCGTCCGGCGTAGTTACTCGCAGAACTTCCTCAATTGTTGTGTACCCCTTTAAAGCCGCCTCCAACCCATCTTCGCGTAAAGTTTTCATTCCTTCCATACGCGCCTGCTGTTTAATAAACTGTTCCTGCGAACCGGTAAGAATCAAATCCCGAATCTTCTGGCTAAGCTGTAAAACCTCCGCGATAACGGTTCTACCGGAATATCCGGAATTAAAACAATGCTGACAACCCTTGCCTTTATAGAATTGCAACGTACCATCCTTGCTCACATTTAACTTTAAGCTCTGAATAATCTCATCTTTAAGCAGGTAAGACTCCTTGCAATATGAACATATTTTACGCACTAATCTTTGAGCAACAACGCAAACTAAAGAAGAATTAATTAAATACGGTTCCACGCCCATGTTCACTAAGCGCACCACTGCTCCGGCGGCTGTAGTCGTATGCAACGTTGAAAGAACAAGATGACCGGTTAAAGCGCTCTTAATCGCAATATCTACAGTTTCATAATCACGGATCTCTCCGATCATAATAATATCCGGATCTTGACGCAGTATCGAACGCAAAGCGGCAGCAAAACTAAGGCCAATCTCCGGCCTAGAGGTCACCTGATTTATACCCTCCAGCTGAAACTCCACCGGATCTTCTACCGTGACAATATTTTTATCCGGGCTATCCACAGATTTTAAAACCGCATAAAGAGTAGTGGTCTTTCCGCTTCCGGTAGGTCCACAAACCAGAATCATACCATGGGGCAACAATGACACTTTAGCCAAAATTTCTAAAGCATGATCACTAAATCCAAGTTTTTTTGTATCCAAATTTGCCTGCGACTTATCCAAAATACGTAAAGCCACCTTTTCACCAAAACTAGACGGTAAAGTAGAAACACGAAAATCTACCTGGCGATTAAGGATCTTGACTTTAAAACGCCCATCCTGCGGAAGGCGATGTTCGGCAATATCCAATTCCGCGATAACTTTAATTCGCGATACTATCGAAGCATGCATGCTCTTCGGCGAGGCCTTCTGTTCATATAGCACCCCGTCAATACGAAAACGAATGCGCAACTTCTTCTCATACGGCTCAATCAATACATCAGAAGCCTTCTTTTTTATTGATTCTTCTAAAATCATATTAACTATTTTAATTATCGGCGCGTCATGGCTAATCCGGTCCAGCTCCTGATCGCTAGGAGATGACTCTTTCTCTTCTTTGATCAACTCAATAGAAGAAACGGACATCTCTTTAACCAAATCCTCAAGCACGCCCTTAGAGGTATCCGGATAAGATAATTCAATAGTCTGGTTAATATCGACAAGCGAAGAAATTATAGGATTAATCGTAAAACCGGTGAGAGATTGCACATGGTCGATAGCGAAGATATTTAACGGATCAGCCATCGCTAAAGTAATTGTATTTCCCATTTTAGATATGGGAATAATCTGATAGTGTCGGGCAATTTCGACAGGGATTATTTTTACAATATCCAAATCAATTTTAAAACGCTTCAAATCAATTAAAGGCAGGCCGATGCCTTCACTTAAAGTAGTGATTAATTCCTGCTCCTTTACGAACTTAAGTTCAACAATAATATCGCTGAGCTTGCCGCCCTTTCCTTCTTGCACTTGGAGCGCCTGCTCAAGCTGTTGTTGAGTAATTAGTTTATTATTAATTAATATTTCGGTAAGCCGGTCTTTGAGTGAAATCATTTACTGGACTATTCCTTGCCCTTATAATATTTTTCTATCGCCCTTTTAATATCCGAAGAGGTCGAAACAAATGTCTGGATACTACAACCGCTAAGTAATTCCACGTCTTCAATGGCCTGGATATTCAAAGGATTAGACATCGCCAAAGTAAGATTATTGCCAATCTTATCTATCGGCACAAGCAAATACTGCCGGGCAACGCGGCCAGGGATAATATTAGTAATTTCCGGATTAATATCGTAGTTACTTAAAGGCAAATAGGGATAGCCATATTGCGCAGTTAACGATTGAGCGATATCTTCTTCTTTAGCAAAACCCAATTCTACCAAAATCTCGCCGATTAACCCTCCCTTAATGCGCTGAAGGTTTAGAGCCTGATCCAATTGCTCCTGGCTGATAATACCTCTTTCAAATAAAAGCTCGCCTAATTGTTTATTAATAATTCTTCTAATCGGCATAATATATTTATCCTTTTAAAAAACAACTACCTTATTCCTGCCTTGAGTCTTAGCCTTGGCTAATAACTCCTTGGCTTTCTTAATCAGTTGCTCTGCATCGATGCCATCCAATGGATTTTCGCTTACCCCCGCGCTAAAAGTAAGCACGCAATCTTTATTCTGCGCCTCACCAAAAACCAGTTCCATTTTTTTACGAATATCCTCGGCAATCTCCTGAGCCTGACGCTTATTCTTTTCCGGTAAGATTACTGAAAACTCATCATCACCCGTTCGACCTACTCGGTCAATATCCGTAACCAAGCCTTTCACCAAATTCGCAACCTTCTTAATCGCCGCCTCTGCGCCAATTAAACCGAATTTTTCATAATAAAATTTAAAATTATCTATATCGAAAATAATAAAAGCGCAAGGCCTTTGATAAACAATCGCGCGCCGGATCTCTTCTTTTAAGCGGCCGATAATAAAAGACAGATTGTAAAGTCCGGTAAGGGCGTCTTTTATTTCTAACTTACCGATACGATTTTCCATCGCATCATTTTCAATGGCAATCGCAATCTGCTTAGAGAAAATATCCAACAATTCGATGTCATCTTTATTGCATAAGAAGCCTTCCTTATTATTTCCAATCCCCAACACCGCCTTAACCTTACCTTTTAAAAATACCGGCATAGCCAAACAATTTTTAAGCCGGAATTTTTCTAAAAAATCCACCGTAAGATTGCCGGCGAGAAGATTATCTTTGTCTAAAATTAAAAGCTTATTCAAAACCAAGGCTTTGGTATAAATATTTTCCTTGGGCTCCACAACTATCCCCATTAAATACTCCGTTTGCTCAATATTTACACCATCAACAGTCTTCATAAAAAATAATCCTTTTTCTTCGTCCCAAAAAAGAAGAAAAGCTACATCAGAATTAGCTAAAAACCTGGATTTCTCAATTGCGGTTTTAAGAATCTCGTCAAATTTTGCCCCGGTAGAGATCAAGGAACTTATTTGCATTAAGCTCGAAAGAACGATTACCCTCTTCTGAATCTCAAAATTAATTTCCGTGGTCTTCTCGCTATAATGTTTAAGTTCGTCCATGTTGGTGCGCACACGCTGGCTTAATTTATTTAACACTTTCCCCAATTCACCGACTTCATCATCCTGAGTGACGTCTAAAGTACGATGAATGTCTCCGGCGGCGATATATTTAGCTTCATTGGTAACCGAGGTTAACCGGTCAAAAATCTCCTTAATCACTAATAGCCCGATCAAAGCCACAATCGCGCTAATCACTACCGAAGCAACGACATCAACTTTAACTCCAAATTTTGGAAAAATATAATTTGTAACTAAATATACCGAAACTAAAAGCGGAAGGATCGACATCAGCTGAAAAGCGATAACAAGCTTCTGCTTAATCGTACGCGAACTTAAAGAAAACCGATCGGTTTTTTTCAACATTTACCCCTCCTAATCATTAAACAATTTACTAGAAAATTATACATCTTAACCGATTATCTGGCAATAGATTTATTAAATTCACCAAGGAGAGTTTCTTTTTCAATCCCGGTATCAATAAAATCCCAAGCCAGAACACTTTTGGTTGATTTTTCACAAAGATATCTCTGTGCATCGATTCCGTTTTCTAAAAAAGCCTCCTGCCACTTTGAAAATGAAAAATAATTGCTCCAGGCATCGAAGCGGGCTCCTTTTTGATAAGCCGTCAAAATTACTTTCCCCAATTGACGATCTCCGCGAGAAAGTACTCCTTCTATAAACCCCATTTGGAAATCATGAAAATTAAATTTAATTCTTCTGTTCTTGCAATGACTTCTTAAATAATTTTGTTTTTCTTTAATTGCCTCCAGGGAATCCATTTTTTGCCACTGTAAGGGTGTATGCGGCTTAGGAATTAACGCATTAATGCTAATATTAATCTGCGCGGCAGAACCGTTAATTTTTCTTTTTAATTCCGAAGCTGCCTGAGCAAAATCAATGATTCCCTGCAAATCTTCTGGCCGCTCACCGGGCAATCCAATCAAAAAATATAATTTAAGATGCTGATAACCTGCCCGATATGCCTGTGTAATCGCCTGAAAAAATTCATCTTCTGAAAAATCTTTAGCCATCGCCTCTCGCAATCTTGCCGTACCTGCTTCCGGAGCGAAAGTAAGACCGGTTTTTTTAATTTTAGCGATAAGCGCCGACACGTTTCCCAATAAGGCCCTGGCTTTTAAAGAAGGTAACGTTAAGTTAACCGCTTGTTGACTAAAACAATTCGTTAATTCGGAAACCAGCGTTTCTATTTCCGGATAATCACCTATGGATAAGCCCGCCAAAGATAATTCTTCATATCCGCTAGAGGATTGAGTAAGCTTAGCCAATGAAATTATTTTTTCATTATTCCTTATTCTTAAAGGATAGTACTGACTCCGGGCCTGACAAAAACGACAACGATTTGGACAGCCGCGCATAATCTCAATACTCGCCCGATCATGCACTACCGTAACATTAGGAACAATCCAATCACAAGGGAAATATGCGGCATTAAAATCCGAAACAATGCGCTTTTTAATTCTTAAAGGCAAATTCTTCATTTTTGGATAAAAATTCACCAATTCATGCGCTGAATTATATTCTACGCTATAAAGCGAAGGCACATAAACACCTTCAATTCTAGAAAATTCAATAAGCAGATCTTCCTTCGGCATTGAGCCGTTTTTATAACTATCTTTAAATTTACAATACGTATCTACCAATTCAATAATCGCTTCTTCCGCCTCGCCGATAATAAATAAATCAAAAAACTCGCTTATCGGCTCAGGATTAAGCGTGCAGGGCCCTCCGGCAATTACTAAGGGATAGTCCTGATTCCGCAATGCGGATTCTAAAGGCAATCCGGCTAAATCCAAAATACTTAAAACATTGGTATAGTTTAATTCCGAACCCAAGGAAAACCCCAACAAATCAAAACTGATTAACTCCCGGTTTGACTCCCAAGAAAAAAGTCGACGTTTGGCGTTTTTTAATGCAGCTTCCATATCCGCCTCTAAAGCAAAAAATCTTTCACAAACTAAGCCGGAGATATTATTTAAAACTCCATAAATAATCCGCAACCCTAAATTACTCATCCCGACTTCATATAAATCCGCAAAACCTAAAGCAAAGCTTACCTTGGCAGAACTAAAATCTTTTCTACCGGCATTCCATTCATTACCCAAATACTGAGCCGGCCGATGTACGTTAACAAACAAATCTTCAATCATAGCTTAGAATACATTCCTCGTGCGATCAATATTAACCAAAATCCCTAAGGCAATAAAAGTAACCAAAACGCTAGAACCGCCATAACTCATTATCGGCAAGGGCAATCCGACTACCGGCGCTAACCCCATATTCATAGCGATATTAATAAATACCTGCAGAGCCAACAAAAGCGATATACCATAGGCCAGCAACCTGCCGAAAGAATCGCCTGCTTTTTGCGCAATGACAAAACCTTGGCGAATAATTAAATAGTAAGCTAAAATTAACAGGCTACTGCCTAAAAATCCCCACTGCTCAGAAAAAGTTGCAAAAATAAAATCCGTATGTGATTCCGGCAAAAAATATAACTGGCTCTGTGAGCCTCGCAACCAACCGCGGCCAAAAAACCCGCCAGAACCGATAGCAATACGCGATTGAATTATCGTATAGCCGGCACCTAAAGGATCAATATTCGGATTAAGAAAAACCAGCAATCTTTGTTTTTGATAGTCGTGCAAAAAATTCCACAAAAAAGGTAGAGGCAAAATCAATGTTATCAATAATGTAAAAATATATTTTAAACGCACATTGGTCAAATAAAGCAAACCCACAAAAACCAGCATGAGCATTAAACCGCTACCTAAATCCGGCTGCTCAATAATCAGGAACATCGGTATGGCCACGAAAATAAACGGTAAAATTATCCCCTTAAAAATACCAAACTTAGCTGATAAAAGCGAAATGTCATCAATTGATTTCCGGCTGAAGTATCTCGCCAAAAATATAATTATCGCCAGCTTGGCAAATTCCGATGGCTGAAAATTAAACCAAGCGAACTTTAGCCAACGTTGCGCCCCGAGCCTGGTCACCCCTAAACTAAAAACTAAAAGTAGAAAAAATATAGCCACCCCATAAATAAAATAGTTGGCATCCCAAAGTTTACGATAATTAAACCTAGAAATAAAATAAAAACTAACCAGTCCGATAACCAGCCAAAGTATCTGGCGTTTGTAGATCTCCTGCCACTGCGTGCCTTCTTTTTGAAAAGTGCTGCTATAGATGGACAATACCCCTAAACAGGCAATCAGAATAGCCAAAAGCAAAATTCTAAAAAATGAATTTCTCATATAACTTTCGCCTCCAACAACCCTTGATTATTCATCGCTTCAATAATTTGTTTAGCGATAACACTCGCTGCGTGACCGGAACCGCCATTTTCTAAAAAGACACAAATTACATATTTAGGTTTATCCACCGGAAAGAAACCTAAAAACCACGCATGCGTAGCGCCGCGAGACACTTGGGCAGTACCGGTTTTTCCAGCCACCTTAATTGGCAGAGCGGACAAAACATTACCCGTTCCCTTAGGATCCGAAACAACTTTTACCAACCCCTTAGCGATAACTTCAAAAGTGTTTTTCTTAAAAGGCACCGGCGTAAGTCTCTTCTTCTTAACAGAAAAATCCAATCCTCCGACAGCTTTAACAATATAAGGATTTAATAAATATCCGCGATTCGCAAACACCGCCAGCATGTTCGTGGCCTGTAGGGGAGTGACTAAACAATCCCCCTGACCGATGCTTAAATTTGCCGTATCTCCGTCAAACCAATTCTGAAATTTATTTATCTTTCTCCATAAGGGAGAGGGAATAAATCCGCTAGTTTCGCCGGACAACTCAAAACCAACGTTTCTACCAAAACCTAACTTTAAAGCATAATCATGGATATTCTGCGCGCCAACCAGTAAACCGGTTTTATAAAAAAATACGTCGCAAGAATGAGCAATCGCCTGGAAAACATCCTGAACACCGTGTACATCCCAGCAGTTAAATCTCCTCGCACCAACCATGGTTGAGCCTTGACAAACGAAACTCGTGGAAGTGTTTATTTTTTTTAATTCCAACCCGGCAGCCGCCAACACCATTTTAAAAACCGATGCCGGCGGGTAACTTGACCCAATAGCGCGATTGAGAAATGGCGCATTCGCATCGTTAAGCAATCCGGAAATAAGCTTGTTACGTTGATTTACAAAAATTGAAGGGTTGAAATTCGGAAAATTAGCTAAAGCAAGAATCTCGCCATTTAACGAATCCATTAAAATTACACTTCCTTTTCTACCGCTTAAATTTTCTTCAACAATCTTTTGCATGGATAGATCAATGGTCAAAGTAACATCCTTGCCATTACGCGGAGGTTGAAAACCTAAAACGCGCATAAATTTTCCACGATGGTTTACTTCAACCGAAAGTCCTCCCTCCTCCTGGCGTAAATAGTAATCATATTTCTCCTCCACTCCGCCAAATCCGACGATATCTTTGGTCTTATAACCATAATCTTCTAATTTAGTCAAGCGCCAGCGGTCAATCTCATTAACATAACCAACCACGTGACAAGCCAATGCCCCATACGGATAATACCGCAAAGGCTTAGGATCGACAATTATACTCGGTTGTTCCACTTTATGCTCTCCGAGTAAAATTGCATCTTTAAGCTTAATATTCGTGGCCACAGTAACCGGAACGCTAGAAGAAATAAAATTTTTTTTAAATGCCAATTTCAGCTCTTTAACTTCTAGATTCAAGATGCGGCCAATTAAAACTAAAGCCTGATCGATGTGGCTTAAATCTTGCGGCAGAATCATTACATCGTAAGAAATCTTATTGCCGACAATAATCTCACCGTTGCGATCCAAAATATTACCTCGACTGCCAAATTGAGATATCAGGCGGATGCAATTACTATCGCTCAATCGGCGAAACTTGGCCCCTTGCCATACGCCAAGGCTAAGCAGCCCCATAATCAAAGCGCCAAACATAAAAATTATTATTAAACTTATAATATCTTTTCTTTCCATAATGAATAAAATTACGAGGCGATTCTTTTTGTGAGCTTAAAAATCAATGGGGCTAGCGACATTGAATAAACACTAACGATAATCAAATTACGTAAAAAGACACCCCAGGAGAGAATGTTTCCGGCTCCTATACTTTGCAATCCGATGATAAAATTGTGCAACAAACCTACCGCGAGGACTACTGCCAAACGCACATAACTCTCATCCGTAGATATCTGCCGGCTAAAAAGATATACCGCGTAACTCCAGACACTAAAACCGATAGTATTTACCGCCGAGACTCCGGGCGAAAACAGATCTTTAACTAACCCCGCTAAAATACCAAATATTAAAGCAGTCTTAAAATCCGTACAGAAAACTACCACCACCATAAAAACTAAAAGCAGGTCCGGTTTGCAATAAAAAAAGTTTAAAAATATCGGCCAATTTAATTCTAAAGTCGCTAGAATTAAAACCGTAAACAAAAAAAATAAATTTTTCATGGGATAATCACCAGCACTTCTTCAATGCTGGTCAAATCGACTAGCGGCTTAACTAAAGCATAACGATTGAGCCCAGAAAACTCCCGTCCAATGCTCACCACCCGCCCCAAAAGCAATCCTTTAGGATAAACCTGGCTTAATTCCGAGGTGATAATAATATCCCCGATAACAATCTGCGCCTCTTCCGGAAGATAACGCATGATTAGATTACCGCCCAAGGTCCCGTTTACCAATCCTTCTTGTCGATTGCGTTGAACAATGCTAAAAACACCCTGATTAGGATCATTAATTAACAGCACCTTACTAGTACTCTCCGTGCTTTCTACGATACTCCCCACTAACCCCTTAGGGCAAATCACCGCCATTCCAGATTTAATTCCGTGATATTTGCCCTTATCAATAATCACGCTAGATGACCAGCTGTCCATCGTGCGGCCAATCACGCGCGCGGCCACTAAACGCAAAGGAGATTTCTGTTTAAAATTTAATAAATCTTTCAGCCGGATATTTTCCTGGCTGAGTTCGCGCAAATCAAACAAACGCCAACGCAATAAATCAATATCTTTTTGCAGATTTCCAGCTTGCAGCATATTACGATGATAAAAAATAATGCCCAAGAATTCATGCTTAACAAAAGCGATAAAAGAAAGCTGGGGGCGGAATACTTTTTGAGCCGGATTTTTAAAACAGGATAAGGAACGCGATACCAAAAGCAGAACACTTAAAACCAGAACAAAATTAATTATTATTTTACGGGGTAACTTAAGCACCTTTAGTTGGAATCAATGGTTGGCTTTGCATGCGGCGGTAATTATATCACTCAACGCTAATAAGCACCTGGTGCTAACAAATATTACGCGCATGTCTCACCGTAGAAAAATTGCGTTGGCGTAGCCTCTTGGCTAATTACGTACTTCGGTTTTAACCGGCACGGTAACCTTCTTAAGATATTGAATTTCGCTAAGTACAATACCTGTTCCATTAGCCACCGCAGTAACCGGATCATCAGTGATGTGTACTGGCAAGCCGGTCTCTTCGGAAATTAATTTATCCAGCCCTCTGAGTAACGAACCGCCTCCCGCCATTACAATCCCATGGTCAATAAGATCCGCCGCTAGTTCCGGAGGGGTTCTCTCTAAAGATATTTTTATAACCTCCAGTATTGCACGCAAAGGTTCCTGCAAAGACTCGCGAATCTCCTCGCTAGTAATCGTAACGGTTTTGGGTAAGCCCGCAACCAAATCCCTGCCCTTTACCTCCATACTCATCTCTTCTTCTAAGGGATAAGCGGAACCGATTTTGATTTTTATTTCTTCAGAGGTGCGCTCACCAACCATTAAATTATATGTCTTCTTAAGATACTCAATAACCGCTTCATTCATCTCATCGCCGCCAATGCGAATAGACTTGGAAAAAACCGTACCACAAAGCGAAATTACGGCAATCTCCGTAGTTCCACCGCCGATATCGATAATCATATTGCCGATAGGTTCCTGGATAGGAAGGCCTACGCCGATAGCGGCCGCGATAGGTTCCTCAATTAAAAATACCTCTCTGGCTCCGGCACGTTCCGCAGAATCTTTTACTGCCCGCTTTTCTACTTCCGTAATACCGGAAGGAATAGCAATCACAATCCTTGGCCTAACTAAAACTTTGCGATGATGAACTTTTTTAATAAAATAACGCAACATCGCCTCGGTAATCTCAAAGTCAGAGATAACTCCGTCTTTCATCGGCCTAATCGCAATTATATTTCCGGGAGTGCGCCCGAGCATGCGCTTAGCTTCTTCTCCTACCGCTAAGACACGTGAAGTGCCCCTTTCAATAGCAACCACTGAAGGCTCGCATAGCACCACCCCTTCACCCTTAACAAAAACCAAGGTCGTCGCGGTACCTAAATCAATCCCCATATCATTGGAAAAAAGACCCAAGAGATAATTAACCGCTTTCTTTAGTTGCTTGCTTAATTTCACCATATTTTTCTCCCAAAATTATGTAATATAAGATATTAACAAAGATTGAACTCTTTGTCAAATGGATAATTACATCTTTATCAAGCTATTTAACGTAGCTAAAAATCCCGGAAAAGACTTCTGAACACAGCTTAGATCATCAACTTGCGATTCACCTTTTGCCGCCATGGCGGCAATCACCAGACTCATTGCCGTACGATGATCACCAAAACTTTTAAGTTTAGCTCCGCATAATGCAGCTGGACCATGAATAATGATATCTTCCCGGCCGGCAGTTTTAATTATCTGGATATCCGCGCCCATGTTTAATAGATTCATCACCATAGAATTAATTCGATCCGTCTCCTTGACTCTTAGTTCCCCAACGGATTTAATTATAGTTTTACCTCGCGCAAAACAAGCAGCAACCATAAGCACGGGCAATTCATCAATTAATAAAGGAATTTCTTCAATCTTTACCACTGTGCTCTTAAGCCGGCTGCTTTTTACAATAATATCTCCAAAAGGCTCAAAATTTTTTATTTTGGCATTTTTAACAGGCACTAATTTAATTTTTGCCTGCATCCTCTTAAGCACATTAATTAACCCGCAGCGAGTAGGATTTAAACTAACGCCCTCAATTACTATCTTAGCTTGTGACGAAATTGCCGCCCAAACAATAAAAAAAGCCGCCGAAGAAATGTCTCCGGGAATATAAATTTCTCCCGGACTAACTAAATTCTTTCCCGGATACAAAATTATATTATTTTTCTTTATCGTTATATTTGCACCATAAGTTTTTAACATGCGCTCCGTATGATCACGCGTAGCTATTCTTTCCACCACCCTGGTTTTCCCATTTGCCGATAAGGCCGCCAGGAGAATCGCCGATTTAACTTGTGCCGAAGCCACCGGCACAGAATATGAAATGCCCTTAAGATAAATATTACCGTTAACTACAATTGGAGGATACTCCTGAGAGCGTCTTTTCCGTGCAGCGATCAACGCCCCCATCATACGCAAGGGAATATTCACTCTCGCCATCGGCCTTAATGAAAGATACTTGCCGGCGATAAGTTTAGTTCTGAAATCTTGACCCGCCAATAAGCCCAACAATAAACGCAAAGTAGTGCCGGAATTATTTACAAAAATCGCTGCTTTAGGTTTTAATAAACTAAAGCTGCCTCTTCCGGAAACAAGAACTTGACCGTTTCGACGAGAAATTTTAACACCTAAAGCAACCAAGGCATTGAAAGTTGCTAAAGAATCATCATGAAGGGGAAAATTTTTTATTAGAGTATTGCCTTTTGATATTGCACTGATGAAAAGCGCTCGATGGGCTATAGACTTATCACCGGGAATTTTAATTATACCACGAGGGGGGAAACTTTTTTTTACAACAAAAGGGGTCATCTCACCTTTTGCACTACATCATTTTCTCTAATGCTATTCTTTAACTCCGAGCCAAAACCTGCCGCAGACATCGATTCATGTACTTTCTCTATTTTTATATTTCCGATCGTTTTACCGGCACGCGTCACTGTAAATTCATCCGCCAGACTTACGCCGTCTTTACTTCCTAAATTAATTACCACAAAATTATACTCCTTATTCACCACTGAAATTTTACCCTCTAAAGGTTTTACTTGGGCTGCCTTCGCTTGTGGAGCTACTACTGTTTTTGACTTAGTCGACTTTTTTGTCGAAGCGTTAACCGGCGTCTTATCGGAATTAACTACCACCTTCCCCAGCTCTACACCGCTTGCCCCAGATTCTAAATTTTTAATCTGAGCCTCCAGGTCCATCTTCTCCTGAGTCATAACTTTAATTTGTTCTTTAATCTTCTTGCCGTCACTTTCAGATTGGCTAAGCCGATTTTCTAAATCTTGACGCAATACCTTTTGTTGTTCTAAATCTGCACTTATCTGATCAAGTTTATTCGATCCTTCCAAACGCGCGGATTTCTCTTGGGCTAACTCATTAGTTAAAGTTTCTATCTGCGCCTTAGCCTCCTGCAATTTAAGCTGAGACTCCGCAACCAATTGTTTAGTCTCGCCAAGTTTAGCTTCCGTAAAACGTTGTTTTGTATTTAATTCATCTATCTGATCCTGCAGTTGTATATTTTTTGTATGTTCCTGCTGATAAAGATAAAATGCGCCTGTAGCCAGTACCAAAGAAATAACCACCAACCCGATTAAAATTGGTAAGGAAATACCGCCTTTTTGATTCATTCTGCCTCCTCTTATTGCTTTAATTACGATTATTAACCTTTACTATAACAAAGGTTAGGTAAAAATCAAGTGTTTTGTTTTAAAAAATCTTTAAATGCGCCTGGCAAAGAACTTGTAAAATGAACAAACTTTTCTGTTCTCGGATGAATAAAACCAATCTCTTGCGCATGCAACGCCATGCGACCAAATGCATTATCTTCGCCATATTTAAGGTCACCAAGAATAGGATGTCCTAAGAAAGCCAAATGCACTCTAAGCTGGTGCGTCCTGCCGGTAAAAGGCTTCAACTCCAGCAAACTAAAATCTTTGCACCTCTTTAAAGTCCGATAAAAAGTTTTGGCATAGCGAGTATTCTCTAAATAACTCACGGCCATATTCTGTCTTTTCGTAGGATGCCTTCCGATCGGGGCACAAATAACATCCTCATCGAATTCAACGCGGCCGCTAACAATCGCAATATATTTTCGCTCAATACTGTGCATAGCAAACTGCTTGGCTAGCTTTAAATGGCTAGAATTATTTTTAGCAATGACGATTAATCCGCTGGTCTCTTTATCCAGACGATGCACAATGCCGGGCCGGTCCTTATTAATATCCGAGAGTTGCTTAAAGCGGCCCAAAAGCGCATTCGCTAAAGTATGTTTACGATTACCCGGAGCCGGATGCACAACTAACCCCGTCGGCTTATTAATTATCGCTAAATCATCATCCTCATAAACAACATCCAGGGGTATCTGTTCGGCTAATAATTCCCGCGCTTCTGCTTCCGGCAGAATCACCTGAACATGTTCGCCGGATTTTACTTTATGCTTAGCTTTAAGTATCGCCTTTGAATTTAAAAAAACTTTGCCCCCAAGAATAAGTTTTTGAATATGCGTACGCGACAACCCTAAATTATTTTCCGAAGCGTAACTGGTCAACAACAAATCTAGGCGCATTTGGGCTTGATCATCTGAAACCTGCAAGACAAATTCCGTCATAATTTCTTGCTCGCTAAAAACATCTTTATGATGCGCAACCCGGAAAAAATAAAAACTGCCAAGCTGATCAATTGGAAAATGGTCATTCCTAAAAATATTCTCGGGTTGTCATCGCGCAAAAATTCTATGCATAACCGTTTTAACGCATAGAAAAAAAGATAGCTATAAAAAATCTGCCCGGACAAATGTTTTCTCTCCTGCATCCGCCTTAAAATACAAAAGATCAACAACAAAAGCAGGCTAGAATACAATTGCGCAGGAACAAGCACTTTATCAAAAACCGAGAAATATAAACCAACTTGGCTCTCGCGGCCAAAACAACATCCATTTAAAAGGCATCCTATCCGACCGATGCTTTGTCCTAAAGCCACAAAAGGAACAAGCAAGTCGGCGGTTTTTAAGAAATCTAGCTTATTTCTTTTAATAAACACAAATCCTGAAATTGTCCCGAATATTAAACCGCCAAACCATGCCATGCCGCCGTGTTGCAGCATAATGATCTCCAGTGGATTATGCAGATAAAAAGAAAAATTAATCAGGATATAAAATACTCGACAACCGATTATTCCGTAAATAAAAATTGTAAATAAAAGATTGAAGACGGTTTCCGGATCCATTTTTTCCTTTTTCGCCTGAAGAGTGCACAACCAGGTGGAGACAAAAAAGGCCAAAACCAACATAAGCCCATAAGAAAATATTGTGAATGGTCCGATACTGCAGATCTCAGGTAACATTTTTTCTAAAACATAGCTCCCAGGTTAAAAATAGCGCGGCAATGGTAATCATCGAATCAGCAATATTAAAAACCGGCCAAATACGCAGATCTATAAAATCAATCACAAAACCAAAACGCAGACGATCAATAAGGTTGCCGATCGCTCCGCCAAGGATCAGACTTAATGATAATTTTATAATAATAGAGTTTGTTTTATTCTTCAAATTATAAAGAATAAGTCCGATCGCAAAAAACGAAACCAACACAAATATCAGTAACTGATTCTGAAAAAGACCAAAGGCTCCGCCGTAATTATGCACCAAAGTTAAATTTAAAAAATTTTTAATTAACGGAACTGGAGTATTTAGTTGCAGGGTTCTTAAAGCAAAAAATTTGGCAAGCTGATCCAAAACAATAACCGTTGTCGTGATGATAAAAATCATCTGATAATACGCACCTTAAGCTTCTATTTTTTCTCCCTTTTCTGCTGGCATTTAATACACAAACGAGCAGAAGGAACTGCTCTTAATCTTATCTTAGTGATCGAAGACTTGCAATCGTCGCAAATACCGAAAGTCCCTTCTTCTATTCTTTTAAGCGCGTCGTCCAATTCATAAAGAGACTTTCTCTCGCTAGAAGCTAATCCTAAAGAAAACTCACGATCATAATTATCGGTAGCTACATCCGCCATATGATAAGTATAGCCGGAGATGTCTCCGGAGGCTTCCTTTTGCGATTTTCTTAAAGTATCATCGGAAATATGCTTAAGATCACCAAGCACTTCTTCTTTTTTTTTCAACACAATTTTCTTAAAATCTTTTAAATCGCTTTTCGTAAACTTTTTTTTCACATTACTCTCCCTTTATAACTTCGCCTATTTAAAAAAGCAAACCATGTTTTTCTAACCGATGGCCTCAAGGCAGTGATCACAAATCAAAGGATGCGCCGAATCACGCCCGATATCTAATGAGTAATTCCAACAACGCGAACATTTAGAGCCGCGGGCCTTCTCAACTTCAATCGAAAAATCCTCAAGCTTATTATTATCTAAAGTTACCCGCACATGGGAAACTTTAAAAATCTCACCCAGTTCCATAATACAGCTTTGTAAGAATGTATAACGATCCTGTATTTTTGTCAATATATTTATTTGCGCATCAAAAGAACTGCCGATTTCCCCGCTAGCGCGCATCTGTTCTAGTGCCTTGGCGGCTACCGGGATTAAATCAATCACTGGCTGAAGCAGAGCTTCTACAGCTGACTCCTGCACGCTGAAAACGTAAGGAGCCGGCCATTTTAAAAAATGCACACTAAAAAAATCCGCATCTTTTTTTTCTTTAGGCATATTCTGCCAAATCTCTTCGGCGGTAAAAACCAACATCGGAGAAACAATCCTAACCAAAGAATTAAGAATTTCATACAATGCCGTCTGCGCAGCTCTTCTTTGAACAGAAGAAGCCGCGGAGGTATATAGTCGACCCTTAACCATGTCCAAATAATACATAGAAAGATCTTCATTGCAAAAATCATAAATTGCTTTATAGGCTTTATAAAACTCAAAATCCTGATAAGCTTTATCCACTGTAAGCACTAATGAGTTTAAGCGAATGAGTATCCAGGTATCGATTTTTCTGAAATCTTGATGCGCAATCTTATGCATATTCGGGTCAAAATCATATAAATTGCTTAAGATAAATCGAACCGTATTTCTAATTTTACGATAGGCCTCGGAAAGGCGCGTTAGAATTACCGGCGAAATCCGGATATCTTCATTATAATCGCTGGAAGCCACCCACATTCTTAAAATATCCGCGCCATAAACCTTAATAATATCAAAAGGTGAAATTACATTTCCACAAGATTTTGACATCTTGCGACCCGCCCCATCAACCACAAAACCATGGGTAAGCACATTCTTAAAAGGCGCCTTTCCCTCGATACAAACTGAAGGAATAAGTGATGACTGAAACCATCCTCGATGCTGATCGGATCCCTCCAGATATAGACTAGCCGGAAACTCCAGCTCTGGTCTAGCCTTTAATACTGCCTGACTACTTACTCCGGAATCAAACCAGACATCTAAAATATCCGCGCCCTTAGAAAAATTCTTTCCCCGGCAATGCGGGCAGATTACATCCTCACCGATTAAATCCTCTGTCGGCTGCACAAACCAGCAATCTGTTCCACTTTGAGCCGCCAAAACGGCGAACTTTCTAATTACGGAAGTGGATAAAAATTCCTCCTGACAATCCTGACAAATTAATGCCGGGATCGGCACGCCCCAGTACCGCTGACGCGAAAGACACCAATCCGGACGCAACGAAACCATCGCCGCAATTCTTTCTTGGCCGGCCGGAGGAACCCATTTAACATTTTGACGAATAATGGAAAGCAATTTATTCCTAAGATCATTATGTTCCATATTTAAAAACCACTGCTTAGTCGCCCTAAAAATCACCGGAGTTTTACAGCGCCAACAATGCGGATAAGCATGATCGATCTTAGAGTTATAAAGCAGATCTTTAGTTTTTTCTAATTGCTCAAGAATCGGCTGGTTAGCATCATAAACATGCAAGCCCTGGAATTGTCCGGCGGTAGCATCAAAAACTCCCCGCGCATCAACCGGCATAATTATATCTAATTTATATTTGATCCCGGTAAAATAATCTTCATTGCCGTGGCCCGGGGCGGTATGCACTAGGCCCGTACCTTCCTCTTTAGAAACATAGTTCGCCAGCACTACCCTGCCCTCTCGGGATATAAAAGGGTGCGTATAAACTACCCCCTCCAAATCCTGGCCCCTAAATTCTTTGATCACATCATGCTTAACTATACCGCTATGCGCTAAAAAACTAGCCAACAGATCCTTGGCAATAATCAAATTCCCTTTTTCAGTACGCAAATAAAAATAAATAAAATCCGGATGCACCGCTACCGCAACGTTGGCCAGCAGCGTCCAAGGAGTGGTCGTCCAGATAACCAAAAAACTTTCGGCCCCAAAATCATTTTGCGGCTTGATCCTAAATCTTGCATAAATAGACGGCGAACTATGCTCCTGATGTTCGACCTCCGCCTCCGCCAAAGCCGTCTCGCACTTAAAACACCAATTTACCGGTTTTAATCCGCGATACAAATAACCTTGTTCATTAAGCTTAGCTAAAGCATTCAAAATACTTTCTTCATAATCTTGACTTAAAGTAAGATAGGGATTATCCCAATCAGCAAATATGCCCAACCGCTTAAACTGTTCTTTTTGTGTCGCAACATATTTATTGGCATAAATCGCTGCCTGCTTACGAAAATCTAGTTGCGAAATCTTAGACTTATGAGTTTTAAGTTCCTTAAAAAGCTGGTGCTCGATCGGTAACCCATGACAATCCCATCCCGGCACATAACTAGAAGCGTAGCCGCGCAGTGTTTTATATTTTATAATCATATCTTTTAAGGTTTTATTCAAAGCATGACCGATATGAATATCCCCGTTAGCATATGGCGGGCCGTCATGTAAGATATACTTCTGCTTACCGACAGCATCAGCATTAATCCGCCCATAAATATCTTGAGCTGTCCAGTTCTGTAAAAGAAGCGGTTCACGGCTAGGCAAATCGGCTTTCATCGGAAAATCGGTTTTCGGTAAATTCAGGGTATGCTTATATTCGGAATTATTTGACATATTTACCTATAATAATCTTTAAATCCTGCTTAACTTTTAAAGGAATCAATTTGCGATCGGTGACAATTGCGAATTTTAAAGCTTCCCCGCAGTGGCACTCACGTTTAGGGCTTAACTCTTTAATCAATTTAGAAATAATTTTCTTCGCATATTCAATATTTTTCTGCAAATTGCTTAAGACCATCTCTAAGGTCACACTCGCCTGATCCAGATGCCAGCAATCATAATCCGTAATGCAAGCCAAGGTCGCGTAACAAATTTCGGCTTCCCGGCAAAGCTTAGCCTCAGCCAAATTAGTCATACCGATTACATCCATACCCCAACTGCGGTAAAGCTTACTTTCAGCGAGAGTGGAAAACTGCGGGCCTTCCATATTCAAATAAGTTCCATTTTTATGCATATTAAGATTTAACGATTTACCCGCCGCATATATCCCGGCGCTAAGTTGCGGACATACCGGATGACTAAAAACAATATGGCTGACAATCCCTCGATCAAAAAAGGTCATCTTGCGATCAGCATTAGTACGGTCCACAAATTGATCGACCACCACAAAATCCAATGGCTTCAATTCTTCTTTTAGGCTGCCGCAAGCGGTGACTGAAATTATTCTCTCTACTTTTAATTTTTTCATGGCAAAAATATTGGCCCGATAATTTATTTCACTGGGTGATATGCGATGACCTAAGCCGTGACGCGGTAAAAAAACCACCTCTTTACCTTCTAATTTTCCGATGGTGAATTTATCGGAAGGCTCTCCGAAAGGAGTCTTCACTTTTAGCTGTTTGATAATTTCCAGGCCTTCAATTTGATATAATCCACTCCCGCCAATAATACCGATCGCTGACATATTAGCTCCTCTTCCCTAACTCCTGTGCTCTTTCCATAGCCGCTCTTACCGCATTAATAAGTGAGCCGCCGGATTGTAAAACATCCAGACCGGACTGAGTTGTTCCGCCTTTAGAAGCAACCATCTGGATTAACTCCGCGCAAGACAAATTCTTCTCTTTTAATATCGCCAATGTGCCCTTGACCGTCGTTTCCGCCAAAGTTCGAGCAAGTTTCCGATCAAGGTTAATTTCCGTTGCCGCCGCCGCTAACATTTCAATAAACTCAACTTGTTTCTCCGGCAGATTAAAATTATCTTTAAGGCAATAGCAAAAAAAAGCCGGTCCGCTGCCGGATACCGCAGTTGCCGCATTAATCATCTTCTCCTCATTAATCGGCAGTACTAAACCTATAAAACTTAATAATTGCCAAGCTAAATTTAAATCCTCCGAAGATGCAAATTCATCCTTAAATAAAACAGAAACTCCTTGGCCAACCTGGGCGGGAAGATTCGGCATAACCCTAATTAAACGCGTCCCTCCTGCCAATCGCTTCCTTATATATTCCGTAGTAATCCCCGCGGCAATGCTCAACGTTAATTTTTGCCTAACAAAAGGCTTAATCTCCTTAAGCAACAGATCAAAATCCTGCGGCTTAACCGCCAAAATAATAACTTCGGATTGCTCAACTAACTCTCTGGCGCTATTAACCACCGTTATGTTCTCGGAAACAACATCTTTAATCTTATCAAAGACACAAACCGCATATTTGCTTTTAATGCGTTCGCCGATTGCTGCGCCCATATTCCCATAACCAATAATACCGACCTTTATCATCATCAGCCTTCAAATATTATTCTACCCAATCTAATCATATCTGCGCCTTCTTCAATGGCTACCTCGAAATCACTGGACATGCCCATCGAAAGTTGCCAACGCGGATTTAATCGATCGCGACACTGTCTAAGTTTGGAAAAATACGGTCGTGTTTCATTAAGATCAACTAGCAGCGGGGCAATCGTCATTAACCCTTTAATTCTTACATTCTTAAATCGCATAATTTCCTCGCAAACCTCAGCCAGCAGTTCCGGCTTAAAACCAAATTTTCTTACTTCCGGAGAAGTTTTAACTTCTAAAAGAATGTCTTGAATTTTATTTATCCTAAACGCCTGTTTATCAATTTCCTGCGCTAAATTTACGCTATCCACAGAATGAATTAAATCAAATATTTTTAAAGCCTCTTTTACTTTATTGCTTTGCAGGTGCCCGACCATCTGCCAACTTGCCTGAGGAACCGACCGATACTTCTCTGCGGCTTCCTGAACCCTGTTTTCAGCAATATGTTTTAAACCCAAACTGACCACTTCTTGAACCTCGGAAACCGTCCGGCCTTTAGTTACGCAAACAACGGTGATCTTATCCGGATTAATCTTTGCTCTTGCGCAAACATGAGCAATTCGATTGTTAATTTTCCCTATATTCTCTTTAATCATATTTTATTAATATATTATACACAATAACTTAAGAGGGTCAATTAAAAGAAGCTTACTTTCCCCGCTCTGGTTATAAACGCAGAAAAAAAGTCTTCGCTTTGCTGCTTTATAATTTACGGCAATCCTGCCGGGGGGAAAAATATGCAAAAATAACCAGACACAGACCGTAAAACAGGCTCGCGAGAAGCTTTTTTACTAGAAAGCAAAACTCGCGTCTTGAATATCATTAATCTATCCAGCTCATTTAAATATAAAAGACTAAAAATATTCCTGATAAACTTCTTTGAAACGATTGATGGTTTTGATTAATAGATTTCTGGCAGGCTTAACTAAAGCTAAATTTCCCACAGTTTTATTCTCTAAATCCTCGCAAATCATCCCCAGACAAGTTAGATAAGTCAGGTACTTTTGTCCGGATAAATCACTATTTTCTTTAATCAAAGCCGCCATCTCCGGATTGTTAATCCGCCCCATCAAAACCGGCATACCGATTACGCTCTCCATCATCTCGATAAACCCATCGGTTAATAAAGTCTTGCCGGCCATAATAAAGTGATCGATTTCATGAAGTGCCACCTTTCTCTCGACCACTTCCTTAATCTGCGTGCAAATTAAGCGGCTAGAATTTGTAGCCATTGCGGCTACGTCGCGTTGTTTTATCGGTTTATAAAATTCATCTTTCTTAACTAAAATTTCTTTATCTTCCGGAATATTATTAATCTCGCCGATAATTCCGTAAGAACGCTTGATATCCTCGGCCAATTCAAAATTAATTTTCAACCCGTCGGAGAGTTGTTCTGTCATGCTATTGCCGCCTAAGGGTAAAATTTGAATACTCTGCAAAAGGCCATCTTTAAAGATCAGCAGCTCCGTTACATCGCTTCCTACGTCGCAAAATACGCTTAAACCCCGCTTTTCTTCTATGCCAAATACCGCTTTGCTGGTCGCCAACCCTGAAAAGGAAAGATTTCTAATCTCATATCCGGCCTGGCTAATCACCCGACTTAAGCTTTGCAAAGATGCCAATCTTGCGCAAACTAAATATAAATCTACTTCTAATCTATGGCTATATAAACCGATAGGATTAATCACGTTATTTTTAGAATCAATCGAATAGCTCGACGGGATTGCATGGATTATTTCATCTTCTAGGTTGGAGCCGAGAATACGCGCCTGCTCATTAGCCATAGCAATATCCGTAGAAGTGATCACCTTATTACCGCGCTCAGCCAATGGAATAATCGCATGACTATGTTTAGTGGAAATATCTTTACCTGAAAAATTTGTATGAATAAATTTTATTTTTAATCCGGATTTGTTCTTTAAACTCTTCACGATCTTCGTCAGGCAGAGGACCAATTCCGTAGCATCCACAATCACCCCTTCTTTAATCCCGCGAGAAACGAAGCAATCAAAGAAAATATTGCTGATCTTGTTTCTTCTGACCAAAGCCAATGCCGCAGATATTTTGCTTGAACCTATGTCTATAGCGCAGATATAATTATTATTTAGCATTGTTCAGCTTAATTAACGGTTCCTTAAACCTCAGATCGATATATTTAATATTCGCCAATTCCTTGCGTTCCTGCATTATCAAGCCGCCTAAAATCATCATCTTCTGCTGGAGATTATTTACTCCGGTACGCACTTCAAAACCCGTCCACTCTAGCCGAGGATTAGCTAAGGCGTAATTAACAGACTGCCTCGGTAGAAGTATAAAAAATCCCGCATTTCCCGCATTAGACAGATCGATTCTTTTTAAACTAAACCCCGCAAAAGCCTTATTCGCCCTAAACTCATTAATCATGCTCAGGGCTATTCCTAATTCCGAACGTTTATAACTTTTTCCGGGCTGAGGATCAAAGATTTTAGTTTCTAAGCCATAAATTACAGGCAGCCCCAATTCCTCGGTTGCCAGATCCGGCAAAAAAAGCACTCCCTGCTCATCGATGGCAAAATTTTTATAGAACTTGACCAGAGCCACCGGCTTGCGTTTTAAGAAATCTACCACGATGCAATTAGGCAGAATCCTAGAAAACCTGACCTTACGACAATCCGGACATTTTAAAAAAACCATTCCGGCTTCATTGCCTAAATTCAAACTAAATATATTCCTGCCTTTTAAATATTCAAATTTATAATCCGAATTTCTAACAACCACCTGTTTAACGGAAAAAAATTCCGCGGTCGTTAATACTTTCCAAATATATCCTATAACAAAAGAGAAGGCAAGTAAAATTATCGCCAACGAACATATAAATTTAACCGGAAAATTAAACTTTTGTTTTCGCATATGCTAATTCCAATAATTTAAGACAAAGCTGGCCGAAATCAATACCCGCAATTTTAGCTGCTTTAGGCAATAGGCTAGTCGAGGTCATCCCCGGTATAGTATTAACTTCTAAAATATACGGTCGTCCGTCTTTCGCCAGAATAATATCCACCCGGCAACAACCGTAACAACCTAAAAACTTATGCGCGCTTAAAGCCACCTGTTGAACTTCTAAAGCGACCTGCTGTTTTAAAATAGCCGGAACAATATACTCTGTCGAATCATCTTGATATTTAGCCGAAAAATCAAAAAATTTATGATGCGGAATAATTTCAATTACCGGTAAAGCCGTCTCATTCAGAATACCAACTGTAAGCTCTCTGCCGGATATGTATTCTTGTATAATTATATGATCATCATATTGAAATCCTAATTCCATCGCCGCTGGCAATTGCCGCTCGTTTTCCAAAAGCGATAGACCGATACTTGATCCATGATTAGCCGGTTTAACCACTAAAGGAAAGGCCAATTGACAACTAACCATCTTTCCCTTCCGGTAATCTGTTTTCTCTAAAAATTGAGATTTCGGTACGCATAATCCGCCTTGCGAAAATATTCCTAACGAGCCGATCTTATCCATCGCCAGTTTAGAAGCCTTGACTCCGGAAGCAGTAAATGGAAGGCGCATTCCTTCTAGAATACTTTGAATTACACCATCTTCTCCAAAACGGCCATGCAAAGCAATGAACGCGCAATTTAAATTAAACTTTTTTAATAAACGGATATTTTCCTGCAGATTATCGCAAGTTATATCGATCGCTACTGCCTCCACCCCCTCATGGCAAAGTGCGGAAAAAACAGCCTGCCCGCTCTTTAAAGAAATCTCTCTTTCCGATGAAGGTCCACCCATTAAAACACCGACCCTGCCAAAATCATTTATTTCCATATTTTTATCTCCGGCTCCAAACTAATACCGAACCTTCCCTTTATTTTTTTTTGCACCAAATCCATGAGCCGTAAAACATCTCGGCTTTTAGCGTTGCCGGTATTTAAGATAAAATTAGCGTGCCGCTTAGAAATAATCGCTTTACCCTGACGCTTGCCCTTTAGTCCGCAAGCATCAATCAATCTACCGGCCGCCTGTTGAGCGGGATTTTTAAAAACACACCCGGCATTGGGCAGATTACAGTACTGATCCTCCTTGCGCCGCAAGAGATTCTCTTTAATCTTCGCAGCAATAATTCTTTCATCCGCAACCCGCAGCTTAAGCTTAGCCCAAATAATAATGTATTTATGCAAATTAGATTTTCGATAGGTAAATTTTAATTGTTTGCTGGTTAAAATTTTTAATTTTCCGTTATAATCCATCACGCCAATCCGGCTGACCAGCTCTCCGACACTCTTGCCCCAAGCGCCGGCGTTGCCCATCAATGCTCCGCCCAATGTCCCGGGAATACCCGCCATAAATTCCAAACCGCTTAAATTCTTCTTTTTTAAGAATAAAATCAATGTACTTAACCCTGCTCCGCTTCCGGCTAAAACGCTGCTGCCCTGAACATAGCATTTTCTGAAATCCTGATTGCTTAGCCTGATTACCAGTCCGCTTAAATCTGCGTCATTCACTAAAATATTGCTACCGGCGCCCAAAACAAAGACCCGCTTATCAGCTAGCTTGGCAGAAACAAGTATTTCCTGCAATTCTTTAATATTTTTCGGCTCGAAAAAATATTCCGCCCGTCCCCCGATTTTAAAACTCGTATATCCAGACAAATTAACTCTAGTTTTTATTTTCTTACTTAAGTTCCTTGGCCAAAGCATCACTCACCCTCACAATGTCACCGGCTCCTAAATGGATCACTAAATCACCGTCTCTAATCATGCCCAGAAGATGCGGCAAAATATTATCTTTAGCCAAATACACAACTTCTTTATGGGGATCAAATTCTTTTATTTTTTTCAATAACTCCTGAGCGTTTACCCCCGCTATCGGCTGCTCGCTAGCCGCATAAATATCGGTAATTACCAAATAATCCGCCTGAGTAAAAGATTTAGCAAAATCATCTAAAAGTAACTGCGTTCGACTGTAACGATGCGGCTGAAACACCACAATTTTTCGCTTAACATCTAAATTAGCGATCGCTGCCAAAGTAGCTCTTATCTCCGTAGGATGATGCGCATAGTCATCGATAACTAGATACTTGTCACTTTTAAATTTAATCTCTAATCTCCGGCCGGCGCCCTTATATTCGGCTAAACTACTGCGCAGGTACTTTAAATCAATGCCTAGCTCTAGTCCTAAGCCAATTACCGCCAAGGCATTCGAAACATTGTGTCTTCCTCCTAAAGCCAGATGAAAATGCGAAATAAATTTATCCTTAAAATAGCCATCGAACTCTGAAAGCAGCCCATGAAACACAATATTCTTGGCACAAACATCCGCACGATCATCTAAACCGAAAAATACACGCTTACCCGCATAGTCGCGCATGATCTTCCAAAGATGCGCATCATCCGCACAAGCAAAAACACAACCTCCCGGTAAAGTGCGCTTAATAAAAAGTCCGAAAGTATCTAACACCTTGCTAAAATCATGATAATAATCCAAATGCTCATGATCGATATTGGTAATCACAGAATATTTGGGCGTATAACTTAAAAATGAACCGTCAGATTCATCGGCCTCCGCGACAAAAAACTCACCGCTTCCCAAACAGGCATTCGTCTGAATATTATTAAGTATTCCTCCGATTGCTACGCTCGGATGAAGGCCTGCTTCCAAAAGCATAAAAGAAATCAACGAAGTAGCCGTCGTCTTACCATGGCTACCGGCAACGGTAATCGCTGTTTTTTGCTGCATTAACTCCGCTAAGGCTTGCGCCCTCTTCATCAAAGGTATGCCTAACATTTTAGCTTGACGCAGTTCCGGATTGTCCTCGGTAATCGCCGAAGAATAAACAACGACATCCTGCTCGGATATATTTTGTGCCCGATGCCCTAAAAAAATCTTACCCCCCAAACTGGAAAGCATTTGCGTATTGTAATTTTCTTTTAAATCCGAACCACTTACCCTAAACCCGCTTTTAAGTAACAGCTGCGCAATTCCGCTCATCCCAATTCCTGCGATTCCGATAAAATGATAATATCTCTTCATAATAAAATATGCATCAATCTAAACTCAAACATTAATAATTAACCGCTGAGCACCAGATTAACAAGCATTGTAGTAGCGTCCAAATCCGGTAACTTCTGATAGGCCGTACGCATTTCTACAAGCTTTTCATGGTGATAAAAATATTCTTGAAACTTTTCTTTAATTTTATGCGCACAAAGATCCCGATCTAATAACACCTCCGCTGCGCCAATCTCCTTTAAGACTTGAGCATTCGCCGACTGATGAGCGTAAGCAAAAGGGTACGGCACCAATATCGCCGGGACTCTAAATTTTGCTAATTCCGCAATCGTCGTTGCTCCTGCCCGACAGATAATCAGATCCGCTAAACTGTAAGCATATTGCATTTGAGGTAAAAAATCAAAAAGTTTATAGGTCAAACCCGACGCCGCATAATCGCTCTGCAGGCAGGCAAAATCTTGCGTTCCGCAAATATGGATTACTTGCAAATCAGCCTTCTGCTCATAAGCGGCTAACGCCTCAAAACAGGCAACGTTTAGTCTGTGTGCGCCCTGGCTGCCGCCGGTGATAAAAATAGTAAATTTTCCTTCTTTAAACTTAAAATAATCCAGCGCCTCTTTCTTATTAATGCGAAACAAATTACTGCGCAAGGGGTTGCCGGTTAAAACAATTTTTGCATCCGCGATATTCAAACCGGCGCGAGTTTGGCTAAAAGCTATTGCTACTCGATCAACCAGTTTAGAGAGCAGGCGATTTGCCTTTCCGCAAACAACATTCTGCTCGTGAATAATAGTTTTAATCCTAAATAGCCAAGCCCAAAATATTAAAGCCACCGTATTCAGGCTGCCAAACCCTACAACTATATCCGGTTTGAACTTTATAATTAAACGAAAAGACTCCCAGATGCCCCATAAAAAAAAGTAAATACCCGAAATATTCTTGCTAGTGAAATTAAAACTTAAAACAGCTGCCGGTATATACTTTATTCCCTTAGAATCAACCGCCATTCTATCTTTAAGGCTTTTTTGCGGTAAAACTAAAAGCGCATCCAGAGCGATTTTTTTTAATGCCTCCGTTAGGGCAATCGCCGGGAAAATGTGGCCGCCGCTAGACCCGCTAACAATCAAAACGCGCATATTAAGGATACTCCCCGCAACGGGCAATATTAATCAAGATGCCTAAACTAACCATATCAAAAATTAACGAAGAACCGCCATAACTAATAAACGGCAATGGTAGCCCTTTAGTCGGAAAAACTCCGCAAGAAACCCCGATATTGATTATCGCTTTAAGGGAAATCATTAAAATTAATCCCAAGGCAAGAAAATATCCGAATCTATCTTGAGCGTTCTTAATAATCTTAAGCCCTTGTTGAATAAAAATCATAAACAACGCAATCACCCCTAAAGTGCCCAGCAAGCCCAGCTCTTCGCCGATAATCGAAAAAATAAAATCCGTATGTGCCGCAGGAAGATAAAAAAGCTTCTGCTGTGAGTGCCCTAACCCCCTGCCGAATATTCCTCCCGAACCAATAGCGATCTGCGATTGAATAATTTGAAAACCCGACCCCTTAGAATCAAGCCAAGGATTTAAAAAAGCTAAAATTCTAGCGCGGCGATACGGCACGCTAAAAACTAAAAAATAAAGTGCAGGTAAACTACAAAGTATTAAAGTTAGAATGTATCTCCCCCTGACCCCCCCGACAAAAAGCATAATTAAAATTACGCTGCCTAAAGCAATAACCGTACCTAAATCCGGCTGCAAAAGCACAAGTATGGTCACTGCCCCCAGCATGCACATCGCCGGCATAAATCCGGTGATCAACGTTTTAATCTTATCTTCCTTGCGCGCGATAAAATCCGCCATATAAATAATCAACGCTAGATTAGCAAACTCTGACGGTTGGAAGCTCATAAACTTATACCTGAACCAGCGCCGCGCTCCGGAGACCTCTCTACCTATTCCGGGCACTAGCACTAAAACCAATAAAAACAAAGCAATCCAAATCAACCAATGCGCATATTTTCTAAAAAAACGATAGTCCATAACCATCGCTAAAAAAGCCAACACTGCGCCGATGCATAAAAAAGATAAATGCCGCTTTAAAAAATAAAAGCTATCTTGATACCTCTCCCAGGCATAAATACTTGAAGAACTATAAATCATAACAATTCCGATACAAATCAAAATTACCGATATACTAAGCAAATTAATGCGCGTTTTCCTAACCATGAGCTTTAACCTCTTGCGCTAAATCCAAAACAATTCTTTTAAAAACCCTTCCCCGCTCTTCATAATCCGTAAACATATCGTAGCTTGAACACATCGGAGAAAATAACACCACACAACCCGGTTTAGCTCGATAATAAGCCCCAGTTACCGCTTCCTTCAAGGTGTTCATTTTATCTATCGGAAAATCTCCTTGACTAAGATCCCGGGCAATTATATCTTTAGCCTCTCCGATTAAAAACGCATGGATTACTTTATTTTTAGCCACATCCAGAATTACTCGATAATCAATTTTTTTATGCCTGCCCCCAGCAATAATAATTACCGGTGCAGCAATATTGCTGATCGCCCAAATAGCCGAATCTGCAGTCGTGGCCTTGGAGTCATTAATGAATTTCACCCCGCATATCTCTGCCACCTCCTCCATGCGATGCTCGATCCCCTTAAACTCCTTAAAAACTTTTTGCATTTCCACGGATTCCAGCCCCAATATTCGACCTACCGCCGTCACCGCGCTTTGATTAGGATTTAAATTATCTTCTTGAGCAAAAAAAACAACTTTAGATTTAGCTAGGCAGGCGACGGCGCCTAAAACCGGATCATCCGCATTTAAAACTAAAAAATCTTTGCTATCTTGATTTATAAAAATCCTTTTTTTTGCATCCAGGTACTCCTGGATATCGTTATAGCGATCCAGGTGGTTGGCCGTCAAATTCAGGATAACGGCAATCTTCGGTTTAAAATCTTTAATCGTTTCGAGCTGAAATGAGCTTATTTCCAGCACTACAAAATCACCCGCCTGCATTTGTTCGACCAAAGCGCAAAATGGATTCCCGATATTCCCGCAAACAAAAACGTTCTTTTGCGCGGCTTTTAAAAGATTGCCGATTAAAGTAGTCACCGTAGTTTTTCCGTTTGAACCGGTTATCGCAATAATTTCCGCCGGACACAAGATACTCGCCACCTCAATTTCACTAATCAATAATTTATTAAATTCCTTGGCCCAATTAACGCACAAAGAATCTAGCGGCACACCCGGAGAAATTACCACTAAATCCGCTTGCTTAATCAATTCCGGACTGTGCTTGCCCAATTCCAGATTAATTTCATTCGAACAAAGTTTGCTAGAAGCAAAGCGACTTTGAGAATTATCTTTGATCTCTGTGACGCTCACCAAAGCGCCTAAACGATACAAAAGATTAGCGCAAGCCACTCCGGAACGCGCCAAACCGACGATTGTAATTTTTTTATTCTTGAAATATTCGCTATTACGCATAGGTTAGAGAACTTTTGTTTGACCTCCCCCTCTTAACAAGACCAGTAAAAATTTACCTGATCTTTAAGGTAACCAGAGTGAACAAGGCAAGCAATCCAGCGATAATCCAAAATCTGACAATTATTTTATTTTCCGGCCAATCCAAAAATTGAAAATGGTGGTGCAGAGGAGCAATCTTAAAAATACGTTTTTTGGTTATTTTATAGCTGCCAACTTGCAACATCACCGATAATGCCTCTAAAACAAATATCCCGCCGACAATGATCAACAGCATCTCTTTTTTAATTAACAGTGCTACCGTCCCAATCGCCCCACCCAAAGCAAGGCTTCCCACGTCACCCATGAAGATTGTAGCCGGGTAACAATTAAACCACAAAAACCCCAATCCGGCTCCGATAATACTCGCACAAAAAATAGTCAACTCACCGCTACCTTTAATGTAAGGAACCAGTAAATAATTACTTAAATTAATATTGCCGGAGACATAGCAAAGTACACTGAAAGCAATCGCCACCATCACGACGATGCCGATGGCTAGCCCATCCAAGCCATCCGTAAGATTTACCGCGTTCGATGAACCCGCGATCACTAAGATTACAAACAAAATGTATAGTCCGTCTAATTCTAAACTCACCCCTTTTAAAAATGGAATTTCAAGCTTAGAATTATACTGACTATATAGAAGAACCGCCCCCAACACCAGTCCCAAAACAACCTGGCTGGCAAGTTTTACCTTAGGAGATAGTCCGCTGGCTTTCTTTTTTATCTGCTTTAAATAATCGTCGGCAAAGCCGGTTAGACCTAACCAAACTGTACTGAATAAAACGATCCAAATGCACCGATGTGTCGTATCCGCCCAAAGCAAAGTTGAAATGATCACTGTGCCTAAAATAAGAATTCCTCCCATTGTCGGCGTACTCTGCTTATGCTGGTGCAAATCGTCAAGTTTTTGACTGTCCGCTTTATTAATTTTTTCTCCGACTTTAAGCGCTTTTAATTTATTAATTAATAACGGACCAAAAATTAAACTGAGCACAAAAGCCGTTAACGCCGCCATCGCCGCACGAAAGGTAATATAGCGAAATATGTTAAAAGCAAAGATAATATTCCTCAGGGGATAAAGCAGATGATAAAGCATTATGCTCCTAAAACTTTTTCCATTTTCATCGACCGAGAACCTTTAATTAAAATTAAATCCTCGGTTTTCGGAAGTATTTTTTTAAATAATAAGTCCCTGGCCGCCAGGGCATCAGCGCAACAATAAATTTGACTTGCCGGCAAGCCATTTGCCCTAGCCGCTCTAGCCGTAATCTGCGCTAAACTACCCACGGCAATCAACAGATCACAGGTATTAGTTATACTCCAAGCAATTTGCCTATGCAATAACTCTTTTTGCCCACCCAATTCCAACATATCCGCCATAATAAAAATTTTCCTGCCTTTGCATTCGATTTCGCCAAAAGCCGCGAGGGCCGCATTTAAAGAAAACGGATTAGAATTATAGGTATCATCAATAAACCTTAATTTTTTAAGTTTAACAATATTAAACCGGCCTTTAGGAAACTTAAAATTAGCTAACCTTGCGCGCATCGCCGCATAACTCAACCCAAATAAGCGACCAATCGCAATCGCCACTAAAGCATTGTAAACATTGTGCTTTCCTAGCGTCGACAATTCAAAACTAAATCTAGAATTAACCTTAAATTCAATTCTTTCGCTTCTTAACTTAATTTTTGAGGCGTAAAAATCGCTTTTTTTGTTTATTCCAAAACTAAAATATTGCTGCCCCTTAATTAATCGCTTAACTAAGCCTTTAAACGAACGATCGTCGGCATTAAGCAAGGCGATTGCCGGTTTTTCCAGATTGTCCAATAATGCACTTTTTTCTTTAGCCACCCCTTTTAAATCTTTTAAAAATTCAAGGTGGCTGGGGCCAATGTTCGTAATCACGCCAATATTTGGTTTAGAAATTTCAGCCAAATAATTTACCTCCCCAAAATGATTAGTCCCGATTTCAACTACGGCAAACTCATCTTTCTTTGTAAGCTGCATTAGCGTTTGCGGAAGACCAATCTGGTTATTTTTGGTTCCCTCATTTTTAAGCACTCGAGCACTCTTTGACAAAACCCAGGCAATCATCTCTTTAGTCGTCGTCTTACCGTTAGAACCGGTAACCGCAATAACCGGCAAATTAATTTTTTGCCTCTGAAAACGGGCAAGATTGCCTAAGGCTAAAACAGTATCCTTAACCCTAACCACCGCCACTGCTTTAGAAATCGAAAACTCCGGAAGAGATTCAACAATCAAGCAACCCGCTTTTAGTTTTAACGCCCGAATAATAAAATTATGACCATCAAAATTTTTTCCCCGCAAAGCCAAAAATGCTTCACGGGGTTTCAACGACCTGGAGTCCGTAGAAATTCCGATAATTTTATCTGTAAGCCTACCCTGGATAAGCCGTCCCTGGGTAGCCTGGATTATTTCATCAACGCTAAACATTCGCAAACTACCTTTCGGTCGTTAAAACTTAACACTTTATCTTTCAATATTTGATAATTTTCATGCCCCTTGCCGGCAATCAGCAAACAATCATGGTTATTTATTAAACTCAATCCTTTACGTATCGCTTTTTTACGGTCGGAGATTAAGCAGTAATTGCTTTTCTCTATGCCTTTTACAATATCCTTAATAATCTTAATCGGATTTTCCGAACGGGGATTATCACTGGTAATAATCGCGTAATCTGCCAGCTCTGTCGCCACTTTACCCATCAACGGGCGCTTAAGCTTATCCCGCTCACCCCCGCAACCAAAAATTACAAAAATCTTGCCTTTAACCAGCGGCCTCAAGGCGCCTAGCACATTTAAGAGGGCATCCGGAGTATGCGCGTAATCAACCAATATATTTAATCCTTGGGCACAATAAACTCTCTCAAGGCGTCCCGGAACGTTTTTAAATTTTTCAATCGCAGATTTAATCTTTCGCATCGGCAGTTTTTCCACCATCCCCCAGGCAACCGCAGCCAAAATATTATAAACATTATAGCTGCCGACTAAATTTGTTTTTAACCTGATATTAAAATTCGGTGCAACTAAAGAAAATTCCGTAGAGTGCAGCCCAAAATTAATTTTTTTCGCCATAATCTCAGACCGATTCCTTATCCCATAGGTTAAAACCTTAGCCCGGGTTAATCGCTTAAGCCGCCGACTATACGGATCATCATTATTGATAATTGCCTTAGCAACAGCCGGTAAAGCGCAAAAAAGTTTAGTTTTTGCTAAAAAATATTTTTCTAAATTCTGATGATAATCCAAATGATCCTGGGTAAGATTTGTAAATATGGCGTAAGAAAAATTAATCCCGGCTACCCGATCCTGATCCAAGGCATGAGAAGAAACTTCCATCGCGCAATATTTAACTTTCTGCGAAAGCATTTTTTTAAGCATTCCCTGCAACTCTCCGGCTCCCGGAGTAGTATTTTTAGCCAAAGTTATTCTGTTTTTAAAACGATAGTTAATTGTACCGATCACTCCGCAATCATCGCCGGCTTCTTTAGCCATCGCTTCAATCAAATATGAAACGGTAGTTTTGCCGTTAGTGCCGGTAATGCCGATAACTTTAATTTTATTTGAAGGGGTGCCGTAGAAATTATGCGTAGCTTGCGCAAAGAATTTACGGCAATCATTAACAATTAAAAAAACTACTTTCGGTGGAACCTTTATCCGCGGGAACTTCTTTTCTACCACGATAATGCCGGCGCCCCTGGACACTGCCTCTGGGATATAATCATTGCCATCCTGCCGATTGCCCTTAATCGCTACAAAGAGAAATCCTTTTCTTATTTCTTGGGAGTTAGAAGTTATCCCCTTAATCTCTAAATCTACGATTTTCATTGTGCAATTGCTTCCAGAGGTATCTGATTGCCTTTTAAATAACGGATAACTTCACTAGCGACTTTTTGAAATACCGGGGCGGCCACCACCCCCCCGAAATAATACGGATGCGGCTCATCGACAATCACCACAATCGTTAACAAGGGATCCTCAGCCGGAGAGAAGCCAATAAAAGAAGCAATATACTTATTATGAGAATAGCTTCCATTGGGCTCAAGCTTCTGCGCAGTACCGGTTTTCCCGGCAGCGCTGAAACCCAACACCTTTCCCAGTTTACCTGTGCCCTCCTCAATCACTCCGGTAAGGATTTTTTTAATACGCATCGCTGTATCTACGGAAATAACCTTACGGATCAACACCGGTTTGTTTTGTTTTATAATCCGGCCTTGATTATCACGCACTGAATCAATAACATAAGGCTTCATTAACTGTCCGCCGTTAGCAATTACCGACAACGCACTAGCCAGCTGCAATGCGGTTACTCCTACTTCTTGCCCCATCGGTATTGAAGTAATCGAGGTTTTTGACCAAAGCCGTACCGGCCGGATCACTCCGGATATTTCTCCGGTAAGATCGATTCCTAACTTGGATCCAAAACCAAACGCCCGCACATATTGATAAAGAGTGTCCTGCCCCAAAAGCTGCGCCACTTTAACCGTACCGATGTTACTCGACTCCTCAATTACCTGTCTGAAAGTAAGGTTCCCATGAGGTTTATGGTCATGCAAAATTCGACCACCAACCCGGTAAGATCCGTTTTCACAAAAAAATACATCCTCTTCGGTAACCTTTTTCTCCTCAATAGCAGCGGAGGCGGTAACTATTTTAAATACTGAGCCGGGCTCAAATAAATCGCAAATCGCCCGATTACGGATCACATCCTTGCTCACGTCAGAATGATCATTTAAATCATAAGTAGGCCGATTAGCCATCGCCAAAATTCTACCGGTATGCGGATCCATCACCACAATGCTGGCGCTCTTAGCATGAAAATTATTGAAAGCTTTTTCTAATTCTCTTTCCGCAATATACTGAATAACCTCATCAATGGTTAATACCAGATCCATACCGTCTTGCGGCAAAACCATCTTCTCCCAAATATCTAATTTTTTTAACCGCGCATCCCGCAAAAAAATCGCCCAGCCCGGAATTCCTTTTAAATATCGATCAAAACTCCTCTCAACCCCTTCTAGTCCAATATTGTCCATCCCGCTAAAACCGATAATATGGCTAGCCAAATAACTATTCGGATAAATACGCTTGGTTTCTTTTAAAAAACCCAAACCTTTAATATTCAAATTTTTAATTTCCGCAGATTTATCCGGGTTAAGTTTTCGCGCCAACCATATAAATGACTTTTTACGATTCAATCTTTCATTAAGGTAGTTACGATCTACTTTCAATATCGGTAATAGTTGATTTATAACGTTCTCCTTGTTCTTCATTACATTCGGCACGGCATAAAGAGAATCCATGGACATGTTAAATGCCTGCGATTTAAGATTGCAGTCATAGATCGCCCCCCGCCGCGGCTCAAGTTCCACGAGCTGATTATGCTGTTTCTTAGCTATAGATGTAAGAAAATCTGAACGGAAGAATTGAATAAAAAGAAGGCGTCCGACGCAGAGCAAAAGAAATATAAAAAAAACCAAAAATACCGCCTCGCATCTTCGGCGATAATTACTGATATACACTCTTTTTCCTTAGGAGTAATAAATATTAGGGGTTAATTGTTTTTGCCTGAGCTTCCTGCTTCAAACTAAAAATTCGCGCCAACATGCCTTCCCGAGATTGACCCTGTTGAGCAAGTTTTAATCCTGCTGGCGAAGAAATAAATTTAACATAACGGTAATTATCAGGCATGCCGAAATCATTAGTGCCGTTAATGCGCGCACCGATATTTACCAACGAAGAACTCTTATTAATATTATACCTTAACGCCGTATTTTTATCCAGCAGTTCTGTGAAAACAGCTTGCTTTTTCTGTCCCAGATAAGCCATGCGGAAAATTTCGCTCTGCTGGTAAACATAAAGCACGGAAAAAGAAGTAATAAACACTACCGCGGAAAAAAACTTGGTCAGCCTCATATAATTTATATCCTTTCAGCAACCCTAAATTTAGAACTACGACTAGAAGGGTTAGTTTCTATTTCGCTCATCCCGGGAATCAAGGGCTTAGCGGTAACAATATCAATTAATCCGTCGGATTTAAGTGCACGGAAAGTATGCTTAATCACGCGATCTTCCAAAGAATGAAACGAAATAACACATATTCTAGCTTGCAATCTTAAAATATCAACTGCTTTTTTAACCGCACTCTCTAAAATTTCTAATTCTCGATTTACCGCGATGCGTACGGCTTGGAAAGTACGCGTAGCCGGATGAATGCGATAATGACTCTTACGATAACGATGCGGAATAGCACGCATCACTAAATTAGCTAACTGCTTTGTCGTCGCGATCGGCTCATCTCTGCGCTCCTGAACCAATAAATGCGCAATACGGTTATGCCAACGTTCCTGCCCGAAATTCCAAAGCAACTGAGAGATCTCGTTTTCGTTAAGGTTATTCACTAAATCATACGCCGAGATATAACTGCTTTTATCTAAACGCATATCCAACGGTCCCTCCTCCTGAAAACTAAAACCTCTTTGCGCATCATGCAGCTGATAACTAGAAATACCTAAATCAAAAACTATGCCATCAATCTTCTCAATCCCTAGATTAACTAAAACTTGATCTAGATCCACAAAATTAGCATGCACAAATTGCATATTATCTTTAAAATCTACTAATCTTTCTCGGCAGATCGCCAACGAACTTTCGTCGCGATCTATGCCGATCAATTTACCGTTTGGAACAATCCTTTTTAATATCTCAACCGCATGTCCGCCAGTTCCTAAAGTTGCATCTACAATTACCTGGCCGGGCTTAAGCTTTAAATAATCCAGCACTTCCGTCAACATCACCGGTACATGCAACGCGCCTTCTAACATTTATACATCCATTAATTTTTCAGCAATTTCTTCAAATGACTCTCGACTATTAACGTAAAAATCATGCCATAAATTTTTAGCCCAAATCTCAATGCGGTTGGAAACCCCGATAATCATCACATCTTTTTTTATCTGGGCAAAATCTTTTAAATATTGCGGCAAAAGAATCCTGCCCTGTTTATCGAATCCGACTTCCACCGCGCCGCTAAAAAGCAGCCTGTTAAAAATACGCGACTGTTGCTTGGTAAACGACATAGTTTTAAATTTATTTTCCTGAGAACGCCACTCCTCTTCGGCAAACATAAAAAGACATTTATCCAAACCCCGGGTAACGAAAAATTTTTCCACGAACTGATTCTTAGAAACTTCGCGGAATTTGGCAGGTAATATTAAACGCCCTTTGCGATCTATAGAGTGTTCAAACTCCCCATAAAACATTTTTTCCTTCCTTCCACTTTACTCCACTTTTATCCACTTATGAACAAAGTATAAACAAAATCCTCCCTTTTGTCAAGTAAATATTTCCCTAAATACTGTAAATACACTCAGTTGTGGATAAAATGACCGGAATCACTAGCGATTGTAGTATGGAAGCGGAAGATTATTGAATCTGACGACAAACGAGGACATCTTTTTGAATTTGCGAGGTTAAATCTTTTAAATTAGCAAATTTCCAGTCTAAACGGATTAATTTTATAAATTGCAACTCAAGCACCAGACCATAAATATTTTTATGAAATTTAAATAAATGCACCTCGATACGCTTTGCCCTGTTTTTAAGATGAACTGTCGGCCTTTTGCCGATATAGCAGATTCCGTTATATTTTTTCTTAAAAACTAAAACCTCCACCGCGTAGATGCCGTCCGAAGGAATTATCTCATGATGCGCCATAAGATTAGCGGTCGGAAAACCTAATTTGCGACCCAAACGACTACCTTTAATTACCGTCCCTAAAACGCTGACCCGCCGACCCAGCAGTTTTTGAGCGATTTTAATTTTTGAATCTTTAATTAATTTTCTTATCGCGGTGCTACTCACCGAAAAACCCGCGTATTTTACAACTTTGAAAAGCTTAAGTCCAAATTTATATTTTTTAGCACTCGCCTCCAATAATCGATAATCTCCGGAGGCCTTATAGCCAAAACGGAAATTTTTCCCCACATAAACAAAATTTACGCAAATTTTTTTAATCAATATTTCAACAATAAAATCCTGTGCGGTTATTTTTGCAAAACTTCGTGTGAAATTAATTACCACGCATACATCCACCCCGAGCTCCGCAATTAACCTTAAACGGTGCTCCAAAGAATACAAGCTCTCTTTTCCTTGAGGATGCGGAAAAAAAGTTACCACTAGGCTCGTACCTTTAATTTGAGCTGCTTTTTTAACCGCCGCCTTTAAAATATTGCGATGCCCGAGATGTAATCCGTCAAAAACACCCAAAGCGACTACCGGCCTGCAAAACTCTTTAATCCTACCAACTCCATGAATAATTTTCATCTATTTTAAGCCCTGACAAATTTTAGTAATTACTTTTCGACGCACAGCTAAAAAATCACCCGAAATAGTGCAACCGGCAGCAGTCTTATGCCCTCCTCCTCCGAAAAATCCAGCAATCTTATTTACATCCACTCTGCCCTGACTTCTTAAATTAACCCGAAACGGAGATTTAAATTCCAAACCGCGCTTAAACAATGCAACGACCTCCACCCCCTTAATTGCTCGGCCGAAACTTAGAACATAATCCGCTAAATCCATGCTGAATTTTTTAGTTTTAAAAGGCTCCGGATTCATTCTAAAAGTAGCAATCTTGTTTTTACCAAAAAATTTAATCTCCGACAAAATTTTAAGTAACAATGCTACTTCTTTGACCGGAATATTTTCATAGGTCGCCCGATAGGTCTGCGCAACGTTAATACCGAATTTTAAAAGCTCCGAGACAATCTTAAAAGTAGAGCTAGAAGTATTTGAATAACGAAAAGAACCTGTATCGGTCATTATGCCCGTATATAGAACTAAAGCCGTATCTTTATCCAAAGATAAATGAAAACGTTTAAACAATTGATAAATCATCTCCGAACAAGAAGAAGCCCGCGCATCTACCCAATTAATATCGCCAAACTCCTGATTACTGATATGGTGATCAATATTTAATATCGGCTGGTTTAAATTTAACTTGTAAACCCCACCGGTACGCTTTAAATCTGCACAGTCCAGAACCACCAAACAATCAAATTTAATATCTTTAGATTCCTTGCTTAAGCGACGAATATATTGAGTCCCGGGAAGAAAATCATAGCCCGCAGGCAGTAAATCATCACTAATTATCGTTGCTTGCTTATTTAACTTTTTGATAAGATTATAAAATCCCAAAACCGAACCCAGGGCATCACCCTCCGGATTAATATGCGCGGTAATTAAAAAATTGTTATGTTTTTCTATGCTTCTGCAGATCTTACTCAGACTCATCTTGCCTCTCCTTTTTTGTGTCTAACTCCTTCGTTTCTTTTGTAGGCAAATCTTTTATTTTATTTAAAACTTCTTGAATCTTAACGCTATACTCGGTAGAATGATCCTCACAAAACATAAGCTCAGTAGCAAAACGCATATTAATCCTTTGCGCAACTAAACTACGAATATAACCCACAGCAGAATCCAAAGCAATTTTAGTTTTTTTACACGCATCTTCTTTACCTAAAACACTATAAAAAATTTTAGCATTTCTTAAATCCCCGGATAACTCCACCCGCGTAATCGTCACAAAACCAATGCGCGGATCCTTGAGCTCATCATGAATAATAAGACTAACTTCTTTTTTAATTGCCTCTTCCACACGCTCATGTCTAGACATCGCTATACGCTCCGTTTCTTTTTTACACTTTGCACTAATTTTTTGATCAAAGCCAGCTCCGCATCACGGCTATGCAACTGACCGTTTAGTTTGGCTGCTAACACTTTATTAAGCATCTTCCGGTACTCCGGACCCGGCGCAACCCCCAAATTACCCAAATCAACCCCGGAAACACAAAGGCGTATGCCACTATAAATCTTTAAAAAATCTGCCAAATGTTTCTTTAAATTTTTATTTGACGAAACCGCGCTAATTAAAATAATCGCTTCATCGCTCAAAGGTTCAAGTAATAAAAAAATCCGTTTTGGAGTAATTTGTTTCTTGCTCAAAAGTGGGATAATTTTCTTTTTCGCCTGATAATAATCCGTAATCCGCTTTCGATCCTTTTTAGTTAATCCAAGCCGGTGAATAATCCGGTTAATCTCGAACAAAGTAAGCGGCTCCAGGAGCCCCGCAAAATAAATCAGCCAGCTTTCCAATCGTCTGCGATCAGAAAAATTCTTAACAAACCAAGTAATCTCCTTGGCCACGGAATTAAATAGAACGTGCACAGATCTATTAATTTTTAATTTGCTGCTAATAAAGGTCAACGCACCCAAAGCGCCGAGTTGGCTGAGTGATCCGAATGGATTTTGCTCTTTAAGTATCGCCGTCAATTCTTCGCGCATTCTATGCGAATTCACCTTATCTAAAGCATCTTCGCTAATCGCCCGCTTAAGCAACGCCAGTGTCTCAGGCTCAATCTTAAAATTAAAACGCTGACTAAAACGTACCGCTCTAAAAATCCGCGTAGGATCATCCTTAAAACTTAGATTATGTAAAATACGAATTCTACCGGCTGCCAAATCTGTTTGGCCGCCATAAGGATCGATTATTCCTTGATCATTATCTTCAACTAAACTTATCGCCATGGCATTGATTGTGAAATCTCGACGCATAAGATCTTCACTTAATGATCCCGGGCTAACCACCGGAAGCGCTGCCGGATAAGGATACCTTTCCCGACGCAGAGTAGCAATATCCACTTTTAACCCATTAGTTAAAACTAAAGTCGCCGTTTTAAACCGTTGATGAATTTTTAAAGTTGATCCTATTTTCTGTGCCAGTTCCTGAGCAAAAATAATGCCATTCCCCTCAATAGCTATATCTAAATCTAAATTCTTAACCTGCAAAATTAAGTCTCGCAAACAACCACCTACCAGATATGCCGACATCCCAGTTGTTTTAGAAAACTCGGAAGCATAACTAATAATTTCTTTTAATTCTTTAGGCAAATTTATAAAAATTTTTCTCATCTTTTTTTGGATTTACTTGCCAATAAACAGATTGTCTGCCACCCCTTGCTACGGCCGTGGATGAAACATCTTGTGCACGGTTTTTAATCGTTCTTTATCAATGTGCGTATAAATCTGCGTAGTCGCAATATTCGCATGTCCCAGCATTTCCTGTACACTGCGCAAATCCGCGCCTCTTTCCAATAAATGCGTTGCAAATGAATGCCGCAAAGTATGCGCCTTTATGGACTTCTTGATTTTCGCCTTTAAGGCATACTGCTTCACCAGCTTCCAGACAGATTGTCTGGACAATTTACTTCCCGAACGGCTGATAAAAATAAATTCCGAAGTTTTTTTCTTCAAAAAATGCTCCCGGCTAAATTCTAAATAACGCTTGATGCCCTGGATAGCTTTCTTGCCTAACGGAATAATCCTCTCTTTATTGCCCTTTCCAATACACCGCAAAAAACCAATATCTAAATTAACATTATTGGTTTTAAGATTACTTAATTCCGATACACGCATGCCTGTGGCATAAAGAGTTTCTAGGATCGCTTTATCCCTCGCCCCCTGAAAATTACGCCAATTTGGTTGGTTAATTAACGCTTCTACTTCGTTTAAAGTGAGCGCATCGGGTATCTTTTTCCATAATTTCGGAGAGTCAATCAAAATAGTCGGATCGCTTTTTAAAACTCTTTCCCGGGCTAAGAAACGATGAAACATACGTATCGCTGCCAACCGGCGTGAAATACTCACGGGTTGAATTCCCTGGGCTTTTTGAAAAAGCATAAATTCTACAATATCGTTTTTAGTTGTTTTAGAAAGAACGGTGATGCCACGTTGTTCGACGAAATCTAAATAAAGATTTAAATCCGCCCGATAGGCAAGAATGGTGTTTTTAGCTAAAGCGCGCTCAACCGAAAGATAATCCAAAAAGGAATCAATAAGTTCTTTCATTTTTCTCCCGCCGAACTACCGCTTCTTTCTTGAGCAATCGTTGTCGAAGCACCATGCCCCGGATAAACCCTGGTATTCCCGGGCAAAATAAACAATCTTTCCCTAATCGCCTTCTCTAATTGCTGCTGGCTGCCTCCCGGCAAATCCGAACGCCCCACACCTTGATAAAACAATGTGTCACCGGTGAAAATAATATCCGTTTGTGGTTCTTTCATTAATAGACCGATGCCTCCTGCGGTATGCCCGGGAAGGTGGATAACTTCCAATTCCAAACAATCCAATTTAATAATTTCCTTATCTTTTAGAGTTTTAATCTCAGATCTAACTTTATAGGCTAATGAAAAATTAGCGGAAAGATTTTTTCGAGCATCAACTAGCATCGGTAGATCATTTTTATGCACATAAACTAAAACGCCGAATTCATCATCACTTCCGATATGATCATAGTGCCCATGTGTATTAATCACCATCGCCGGTTTTAATTTATGTTTATCTAAAACTGCACAAATCTTAGCGGACTGATCACCGGGATCAATAATTATCGCTTGCCGGTTATCCGCGCAAGCCAGTACATAACAATTAACCTGCATCGCTCCGACATTAACCGTTTCTAAAATCATTTTAAATAATTCCTTATCTTCGGATAAACAAAACCCTTATGCACACTGGATTTAATGCGTTGAGCAGTCTGTAAATTCCGACTGTCTAAGGCTCCATAAACATCACCTTTTATAGAAGCCAAAAGGTCATTGGATTTAGCAATCTCTAAATCAAAATTCTTCTGAGCATCGGCCACCAACATCATTTTCATATTAACCAAGTTTTTTGATGCCTCTTGAGCACAATCCACTTTCTTCTTCAAGCTTAATTTTTGAGTCAAAGCATTAATTAGCTCCTCCTGCCAAGAGCTCCAATAAAGATAATACTGTCGATAAATTTCCTCTTTGGTCATATTTGGCCCTTTATACTCTTGGGGAACAAGAACCATCTCCACCGTAGCATCCGACTTCTTAGATTTGCGGGTAAATTTACGCGTAAAAGCCTCGCAACCAAAAAGCGTAGTCAATAAACAACTCATAGCCGCTAGGAAAAAAAACTTTTTAAAAACATGCTTAGCATTTATCATTTTTAACGTCTCCTTTTTCGCCAATATTATTGACGGATCCGCCACGCATCAGGGCAGAAAATTCACTTTCATTTATTATGCTTACTCCTAACTCTTGCGCTTTATTAAATTTCGCGCTGCTGCTCTCGGTGGCCACCAGAAAATCAGTTTTCTTGCTCACCGCCGAAGTACAAATACCGCCAAACTGTCGCACTAACGCTTCTGCTTGCGCCCGCGAAAATTCTTTTAACGCACCGGTAAAAACTATAGTTTTCCCGGTTAATCCGTTAGCCTTAACTTTGAAACTTTTCTGGCGCATATTTAATTGCGCATTTTTCAACTCCTGAATTAACTTTTTGCTCTGGCTTAAAGCAAAATAATCCATAACCGAGCCCGCCATAACTGCACCAATTTCAGATATTCTATCCAAATCTCCAAGCTTAGCCCGCATAAGCGCATCCATGCTGCCAAATTCACTGGCCAACGTATAAGCCGCTTTTTGTCCAACGTGACGTATACCTAAAGCAAAAATCAAACGCGCCAAAGATTGCCCCTTACTTCTTATGATTCCTGCCAATAAATTATTCGCTTTTTTTTCCTTAAACAACTCCAATTCGAGAAAATTATCGATTCTAAGCTTATATATATCCGCGAGGCTTTTTAACAACTTTTTTTTAACCAACTGGTTGATTACCGCTTCACCCAAGCCTTCAATATCCATTGCATCGCGACTGGCAAAATGTAAAAGTGCCCGAGACAACTGTGCCGGACAATCAGAATTTATGCAACGGTAGGCTACATCTGCGTCTTTAACTTTTACGATTGTCTGCGCGCAAGCCGGACAACTCAAAGGTATAACGTACTCCTGTTTACCAAGTTGTTGAACTACTTTAACCACTTTAGGGATAACATCTCCGGCGCGCTCGATAAGCACGCGATCATGCACGCGGATTTTAAGCCGCTTGATCTCATCAAAATTATGCAACGTAGCATTGCTGATAATTACCCCGGAACATTCAACCGGCTTAAGCACGGCCATCGGCGTAATCACCCCTGTGCGGCCGACATTAACCTTAATCTCTAAAACTACCGTCGTCGCCTGACGCGCGGGAAATTTGTAAGCTACTGCCCAACGCGGACTTTTAGCGGTAAAACCTAACTCCTGCTGATCTTTAAGATTATTCAATTTAACCACTATCCCGTCAATCTCATAACCCACCTGATCTCTTTTATCCTGCCATTTTAAACAATAGTCGATCACGCCGTTAATATCCTTACAAAGCGCTGAATGTTTATCTATACGCAGGCCTTTTTTCTTTAATAAATCTAAAAATTCCCACTGAGTTGAAATAGCCGCCCCCTGATAAGCGCCTAAAGAGTGCGCAAAGAAATTAAGGTGCCGTTTAGCCACAAGATTACTATCTAATAACTTCAATGATCCGCTCGTGGCATTGCGTGGATTAGCAAACAAATCTTCATCCTTAGCCAGACGTTCATCGTTTATTTTTAAAAAATTTCGGCTTTCCATATAGACTTCACCCCGAATTTCAATTAAATCCGGAGGATTTCTGCCTATCAGCATCAAAGGAATCGAACGAATTGTTTTAATATTTGCGGTAACCTCCTCGCCGGTTGAGCCATCTCCTCTAGTTGAGCCTAAAACTAACTTTCCTTCAAGATAAGTTAAATTCGCGCTTACCCCGTCAATCTTAAGCTCCACAACATATTCACAAAGCGAACCGCTAGCTAATCCTTTACGTACGCGCGTATCCCAGGCTCGTAATTCCTCTAGCGAGTAAGTATTCTCTAAAGAAAACATGCCGGTCTTATGCTTAACTGTTTTAAAACCTGCGCTTACCCCGCCGCTTAGCCGCTGGGTAGGAGAATCACTGCTTAAGTATCCCGGATAACTATCTTCCAGTAATTTTAGCTTAACCATTAAATCATCATACTCTTTATCGGTAATCTCCGGCTGACTTAAAACATAATAGAGATAATCATGCCGGCGCAATTTTTCTTTTAATTTTTCAATTTGATTTTTTATCTGGATGGACATTTTGATTATTTCTAGGCTAGTATTTAATGCCAAAACCGCTTAGTTCACCGTCCGGCAAACAAACCGGCAGCCATTCTAGAGAAGAATCTTTTATATAATCGGAGAACTGCTGATTAATTTCCTGAAGAAAATTCTTTAGAATATCTTCGCTGGCTCGCGCGATAATCTCTACTCGACCATCATCTAAATTCTTTACCCATCCGCATACTTTTAACTGACCGGCGATTCCCAAAACAGCATAGCGGAAACCTACGCCCTGAACGCGGCCCGAATAATAAGCGCGTACCTGCATTTTCATTAATCAAAGTCCCGCTTCACTTGTTCTCGAGGATTAAATTTGCAGACGGCTTACGCCTATAATTTACGTCGCTTTAGCGACAAAATTATCTGCTCATTTAAGTCGGGGCGACAGGACTTGAACCTGTGACCTCAGCGTCCCGAACGCTGCGCTCTACCAAGCTGAGCCACGCCCCGTTACATCTCAAATTTACAAAACCACTAGTTTGCAACGGGGCACGCCCACATCACAAACCAGAAATTTAAATAAAATTTATTACCCAAACACAAAATTAACATGTCCTTGCAAAACCTCAGACATTTTATAATTATAGCAAATATTCAGGGGTTACGCAATAACAGAACCGGTATTAGTTTTATTATAAGCTAACGGAATTAAACTGCGGCTTTTTTAGCGAGAATATCAAATTCTATATTTATCTTATCCGCAAGGCGCTTAATATTTAATGTTGTATTCTTAAAAGTATACGGAATAATATAAACGCTGATAACATTGGCACGCTTACCGGCTAAAGTTAAGCTTACTCCATCCAAAGACACAGAACCCTTTAAAAAACAATATTTCATAAACGCCGGCGGGACAGCAACCGCGAGCTCCAAATTTCCGTTCCGTAAAGATTTTCTACACAGCTTACCCAAACAATCAATATGTCCGCTCACAAAATGACCGCTCACCCTATCTCCTAGCCTAAGGCTGCGCTCAAGATTGACCGCTTGTCCGATTTTTAATAATCCTAAATTAGTATTTTTAGCGGTGATCGCCATGACTTCAAAACCGACAGAATCATTGCGCAATGAAACTACCGTTAAACAAACGCCGTTAACAGCAATACTATCCCCAATTTTAGTATCTAACAATGCTTTTTTAGCGCTAATCTCTAAGACCAGCAGTCCGGCTTTAGAAATTATTTTCTTTACACAACCTAATTCTTCAATAATACCGGTAAACATTTATTTTATATTTGCTTCTACCAGCAATTCCTCGCCTAAGCGCCGAATCTTTAGATCGCTCAATTTTATCGCCTGATCAATGCGTTTAACCCCATTGCCCATTACCGAAGAAACTGCCTCCTTGCCACCGATAATCTTGGGACTAATGAAAAATAAAATCTTATCCACTAACCTTTCATCAAAAAGTGAGCCGATTAAGGTCCCCCCGCCTTCCACAATGATATTACTTATTTGCAATCTCGCTAGCCTCTTTAAGGCATCACGTAAATTAATTTGTCCGGCTTTTTCCCTAGCCTCTAGAATCTTAGCTTTAGCCGCTAAGTTCTTACGATTCTCTGTTTCCTGTCCTGGCCGACTAGCTAAAGTAATAATAATCACCTGACTATCTCCGGCAAAGATATTGGAATTTTCCGATATGCTCAAATTACTGTCAACGACAATCTTAATCAATTTTTTTTGAGAGGACCAGGCATTCAAACTGGGGTTATCGCGTAACACAGTATTAACCCCCACCATAATCGCATCATAATTTTTACGTATTCCATGAGCGAAAGCCCGTGATTTATCCGAAGTAATCCACTTAGAGTCTCCAGTACGCGTAGCAATCCGGCCATCTAAAGATTCCGCAACTTTAACGGTGACAAAAGGAAGTTTGGTCGTAATATATTTGATAAAACTTTCGTTAATTTTTTTTAATTGATCGCTTAAGACTCCCACTCTTACTTTAATATTGCTCTGCTTAAGCAACATAACGCCTTTACCATTATTTAAAGGGTTGGGATCAACCATTCCGATGACCACCTCTTTTATGCCACTCCCGATGATACGGTTAATACATGGCGGGGTGCGACCGATATGTGTGCAAGGTTCAAGGGTAACGTACAAAGTCGCTCCTTTAGCCTTTTTCCCCGCTTCATCTAAAGCAACAATTTCCGCATGCGCTAATCCGGCCCGAGCATGAAAACCACGGCCAATAATTTTACCGGCCTTAACCACGACCGCGCCCACTAATGGATTAGGAGAGGTACTACCTTTGGCTTTCAGCGCCAATTTTAAAGCTAACCCCATGTAATAGTCATCAAGTGATTTAATCATTTTTTAGCAAGCCTAAGTTTTTCCACTAATTCCAACGGTATTTTAATCATGCCTAATTTTATTTGAGGTTTTGCGCTACCGTGAAAATCCGTTCCTCCGGTAACTAAAAGATCTAGTTTCTTCGCTAAATCTAAATAAAAATTAACCATCGCTTGAGAATGTTCGGGATAATACACCTCTAAACCATCTAGTCCATAACTAGCAAATTCAGCAATTAATGTATCATTATACAACATATACGGGTGCGCTAGAACCGCCACGCCGCAAGCAGCATGAATCAATTTTATAGCTTCGAACACAGAAAGTCGAAAACCCAAAACATAAGCCGGAGATTTATCTCCGATATATTTACGAAATGCCTCAGCGGTAGAACCTACCAACCCATCCTGGACTAACGCCCGGGCAATATGCATTCTACCCACCGTGGCTTGCCCGGAAATACTAAAAACTGTCTCCGGATTAAGCTTTAAACCGATCCCCTCTAAATTCTCAATAATTTTATATACCCGTTCGATGCGATTAAGCTGAACCAGTTTTAGTTTCTCGAGCAACTCTTTATTCTGATAATCCAAAAAATACCCCAATATGTGTATCTCTTGGTTCTCATGCTGAGCAGTTAATTCAATTCCCGGAATAATCTCTAGATCCGTACCTTGGGCTTGCGCCAACGCTTCGCTAATCGCCCCCGTCGTATCATGGTCAACAATGGCTAAAGCCGAAACCCCTCGCTTAATGCTTTCCTTAACCAATTGTTCGGGTGTATATGTACCGTCACTATGGCAGGTATGTACATGTAAATCGGCAAACTTCATTTTTCTTTTTCAATTTTTATCTGATCCAGTATAGCATTAACAAACTTGCCGGACTCCAAACCAGAATATTTCTTGGCTAATTCTACCGCTTCATTAATCGCGACTTTCGGTGGAATATCCTCACGAAACAAAAGTTCAAAACAGCCCAGACGCATAATGTTGCGATCTACAAATGCCATGCGCTCAAGCTGCCAATTCGCAGCATATTTACTAATTTTATTATCAATCTCCTGCAGATGATCAAGCACGCCCGCCAACAGTCCAGAGGAAAAATCCTTAAGCTCGCCGGACATGTCTTCCCGATCATTGCCCGCACAAAAATTTTCTAAAACTTCCTGCCAATTACCCCGGGTAATATCAACTTGATAGAGCATCTGCAACACATATTCACGCGCTTTAGTCCGTTTTCTCATGAGATTATTATTTTAGTTGTCTTGATAAATTAACCATTTCCACAGCCGAAAGAGCCGCATCCTTACCCTTATTACCATCCTTAGAACCTGCGCGTTCGATGGCCTGCTCGATACTATCTGCAGTAATTACGCCAAAAATAACCGGTACACCGCTATCCAAAGACACCTTAGCTATACCTTTAGTAACTTCGGCAGAAATATAATCGAAATGCGGCGTGGCTCCTCGAATAATCGTACCTAAACAGATCAAGGCATCATATGTTTTAGCATTCGCCATTTTCTGAGCCACTAAAGGAATCTCAAATGCCCCCGGAACCCAGGTTACCGTAATATCTTTATCTTCTACGCCATGTCTAACCAAAGTATCAATACAACCACCTACCAACTCCTTAGTCATAAAATCATTAAATCGCGAAGCCACTAAACCGAAACTCATCCCCTTTGCTAACAACTTGCCTTCAATCACTTTTACCATCATACTCCTCCTTCTTCTTTTAACAACCTTTTAACTGCTCACTAGACAAGCAACCTGCCTGCCTTTTTTAAATATCTAACTGGTGACCCATTTTTTCTTTTTTTGTTTTAAGATATTTATAATTTAAGGCATTCGGCGCAATCTCTAAGGGCACCCGTTGAGAAACTTTTAAGCCATAACCTTCCAAACCAACAATCTTACGCGGATTATTCGTTAACAATCTAATCTGTTTAATCCCTAAATCTACAAGAATCTGGGCGCCAATGCCATAATCACGTAAATCCGCTTTATGCCCCAATGCCTCGTTAGCTTCTACGGTATCCATTCCGTTGTCCTGCAGGTTGTAAGCGCGTAATTTTTCAACTAATCCGATACCGCGCCCCTCTTGATGCATATAAAGAATCACGCCTTTTTTCTCCGCACTAATAATCTGCATCGCCTGCTCTAATTGTCTTCCACAGTCGCAGCGCAACGAACCAAAAACATCTCCGGTTAAACATTCTGAATGCACGCGCACTAATATCGATTCCTCTAGCCAACTCCCCATACACAAAGCGATGTGCGTCTGATTATTGGTTTGATCGCGATAAACAATTAATTTAAACTCACCAAATTTTGTCGGCAATTTAGTCTGCACAATTGCCTCGACCAGCTTTTCGCTTTTACGACGATATTCAATAAGACTAGCAATCGTACAAATCTTTAAAGAATGTTTATGCGCAAACTCCAAAAGTTGCGGCAAACGGGCCATATTTCCATCGTCATTCATAATCTCACAAATTACTCCTGCCGGATAAAGCCCGGCTAAACGCATCAAATCCAGGCTGGCTTCCGTATGCCCCGCTCTCACCAAAACTCCGCCACACCGGGAACGCAAAGGAAAAATATGCCCTGGCCGCACTAGATCTTCCGGTTTACTTTGCACATTAATTAACGTTTGAATTGTTCTCGCCCGATCGCCGGCAGATATTCCAGTGCTCACTCCTTTAGCGGCATCAACCGAAATCATCCAAGCTGTTTTAAAAGGATCTTCATGATTAGCTTGCAAAGTATTTTTAAGCATCGGATCAAGCTCCAAAAAACGCAATCTCTCCTCCTCCATGGGAACACAGATCAATCCCCGGCCAAATCTAGCCATAAAATTAATGTCTGCGGGTTTAACGCTAGCGGCAGCCATCACTAAATCACCCTCGTTCTCACGATCTTCATCGTCAACGACAATGACCATTAAGCCGGATTTCAAATCTTCCAAAATTTCTGAGATGCTGTTGAACATAAATTTTTATTCCCTTTACCCCGCGAGCTTCGTCTTGCTACGCAAGACTCCGCAAAAAGCGGGGTTATTTCGCGGACGCTACGCTATAACTTATGTCGGCTTCGCCTCCATAAGTTATCCGCTCAATAAAAAAACCCGAAACAAAATCTTCGGGCATACTAATTTTAATCTTTTCTCATCTGGACTTTCCCAGCGAATAAACACTTTACACAAGTATTCATCCATCTGGACCATCGGCTCTGAAATCTCATCAGATCTGTCAGCCAATAAATTATTGGCTGACTCGCGGGCTAAACCGCCGGTAAGGACTTTCACCTTGCCCTAAAGATTAATTATATTTATTTTAACAGATAAACTAGGCTTGTCAATACAATTAAAAAAGGCTATAATACTATCCATGTCAAATAAAATTCTAAAACAAATACATCAAAAATTACTCAAAAATAAAAAAACCATCTCCATCGCCGAATCCTGTACCGGTGGCCAACTCTCAAGCCGATTAACTAGTTTACCGGGATCTTCAGGTTATTTTATTTTAGGAGTAGTAACTTATAGCAATAAATCTAAACAACGACTGCTAAAAATTCCCGCAAAAACAATTTCTCGCTACGGCGCGGTTTCCCGGCAAGTTGCCATGTTAATGGCTAAAAACATCCGCAAAAAGATGCATACCGACTTTGCGCTAAGTATCACCGGAATCGCTGGTCCGCTTAAAAATAGAACATTTCGCCACCGACCCTCCAGCAAAACAAACCCCGCCGTAAAACCAGCAAACACTAAACCGGTAGGCACGGTATTTATAGCTTTAAATAGCGAAAAAAAATCCCTCTGCCGATTATTTTTACTTTCAGGCAAGAGAGAGAATATTCGTAGCAAATCTACCCACGAAGCTCTACGTTTATTAAATCAAAATATTTAAATTCAAAATTAACAAAAGCACGATATGTGTATAAATACCCGCGATCAAATCATCAGCCAGAATTCCGACCGAACCAGGCAAATGTTCCAGTCTCCCTGCCGGAAAAGGTTTAAGCGTATCTAAAATACGGAAAATTAAGAAAGCTAAAAAAATTACTTTAAAATTAACCGGCAGATAACTAAGCGCAACAAGCATGCCGGCCACTTCATCAATCACAACACAGCTCGGATCGCTCTTTCCAAGCAACTTCCCCATGCGCCCGCTAGTAATTAATCCCAAAACAACCACGCCAAGAGTAAATAAAAAATAAGTTATTTCTGCTGTGTTTCTGAGCAAACAGAATATCCCCACTCCCGCCAGACTGCCAAAAGTACCCGGAACAAAAGGTAAATAACCGATAAAAAAAACAGAGCTGACCGCTTTTACTAAAAAGTCGCCAATTTTTTTAAATTTCATAAACGTGTAATTACTTTACGATTGCCCCATAGATAAGCTAATCCGGAATACAAAGTTAATCCTACGGTCAGTAACATCAAGAAAAATATCCCCTGACGGAAAATCTTTTCCCAGGCAGGATTCCAAGTATAATATTTTAACACAATTTCTTTAAGTAAAATAAAACCTAAAATAGTGAAAATAACCACCATCTGTAAAACAGTTTTATGCTTACCCGCGCGCTCCGCAGAAAGCACCTTACCCTTATTTAAAGCAAACAAACGCATAGAAGTAATCAAAATCTCCCGGGAAACAATAATTACAAACATCCAGGCATCAATTAACTGTAACTGCACAAACGCCGCAAACGCCGCGAGAACGAGAATTTTATCAGCAATCGGATCCATTAGTCTACCAAAATCCGTAACCATATTCATGCGCTGCGCAATCAAACCGTCGAAATAATCTGATAAAGCAGCCAGAATAAACACCACTAAACTAATTGCTTTAGGCCAAAGCCCGTTACAAAATAAAAAAAACATAAAAACAAAAGTTAATAAAATCCGCGACATCGTTAACCGATTAGCCAAATTCATGATGCTACCTCCCCCACTAAGTCATACTCTAAAGTATCGTTAATTTTTACTTGCACAAATTTACCTATTTTTAACAATTGTTTAGTATTTATATAGACCACTCCATCAACTTCGGGAGCATCACCCTGACTGCGCCCGATATATGATCCCTGCTGTTTTTCCTCTACTAAAACAGAGATGATCTTACCCAAAAATTCCGCATTCAAATTTGTCGCGATTTGCCGCTGCGCAGACATAATTTTATCGAACCTCTCTTGTTTTAAAGGCTGGGGAACTTGCCCTTTAAAATTATATGCCGCCGTGCCTTCTTCCCGGGAATAGATAAACGCTCCCAGCCTTTGAAACTTCGCTTCCTTGACAAATTCCAGCAATTCGCTAAACTCCTTTTCTGTCTCTGACGGAAAACCTACGATTAAAGAAGTACGTAAATAAACCCCCGGGATAATTTTCCGGATCTTCTTAATCAATGTCAAAATTTCTTCCTTAGTCATTGCCCGATTCATCAATTTTAAAATACGGTTATTAATATGCTGAATGGGTAAATCAATATACTTACACACCCGTTCACAAGAAGCAATTAACTCCAGTAATTCTAAAGTAATTCTTTTTGGATTCAAATATAAAAGGCGGATCCATCCGATATCCGGCGCATGACTAATTATTTTATGCATTAGTCCCGTTAACCGGCTTTCTCCGGAAGTATCCATTCCAAAACCCGTAATATCTTGCCCGATAATATTTAATTCTGAAATCTTTACCCGATTAAAGCGTTTAACCTTGCAAATTATCGACGCCTCATCCAAACTTTCTAGGCGACCTTTTATTTTAGGAATTACACAATAACTACACTGATTTACACAACCCTCGCATATTTTTAAATATGCATAATGTTTCGGAGTTAAAACAAACCGCTTAGATTCATGATTTAGTCCCAACCTTCCCACAAAAGCGTCAACTTCCGGTAATTCTTTAGATAGATTTTTATAACGCTGCGCCAAGCAACCGTAGACAATTATTTTCTTAAGTTTTCCCTGTTTCTTTAGCTCGATCAAATCTAAAATTGCATCAATAGACTCTCGCTTTGCTTCTTGAATAAAAGCACAGGTATTCACCAAGGCAACATCGGCATGCGCAAGATCATCAACAATCGAGTATTTCTTAAAATTAAGCCGCCCGGCAAGCGCTTCAGCATCCACCAGGTTTCTTGGGCAACCTAGGCTTAATATTCCTATTTTTTGTTTCATCGGGAAATTTTTAAACCTTCTTTATTAATCACGATATTCTTTAAGGACTGACCGCGCCGACCAAGATTAGTAAAACGCTGGTCATTGACCTGCAGCTCAACGACACCGGCATCACCCAAAGACAATTCCACTTTTTCGCGGGCAGCCCAAGTTTCAGACCGGCCGCGGGCAAGCACACCATGAAAAACAACTTTGCCGTCGACTTTTACCGAAATCCAGGATTTACCGCGCGCAGATATACTTAAAACAAAACCTTTGGTCAAATCATTGTTAATTTTAGCCTGTTTAGACTCAACCTTAGGTACAGAAGCCGACATAGAAGTTTTAATTTTTTCTAATTGATGCTTAGGCCGCCGGGAAATAAACTTAATTAAATTAGTCCCCAGAAACAAAAAAACCACGGCGACAACTACGAATATAATTATTTTTCTCAAATTAAACAACGGCTTAATCGCGCCCAACTTAATGGAAGCATCTTTGATAAAAGAACCCTTCTTTTCCATCCGTGTTCCGATCGGCCTACCGATAGTAGCATTTAAAGCCGGTTTCTGTCTCTGTTCACTGGGACCGATAAAATCTTTGGTATCTAACCCCAAACAACTACAATAAATTTTAATAAAACCCTTGAGATAAATCGGACTTAAATTCGAGATACTATCACCTTCAATCGCCCGCAAAACATTAAGATGGACCCTGGTCTTCTTGCTCAGATCCTCTAGGCTTAAGCCCCTCTCTTGACGAATCTTTTTTAGCCGGGAACCGGCTGTTTCAATATTCACGTTTTCTCTACCTCCTTACCGCCAGTTAGGTCTCTGAGCCAGGCATCCCGATCAACCAGAATTCTCCGCGGCTTGCTACCTTCAAACGGCCCGACTAACCCTTCCATCTCCATCGTATCAATAATTCGCGCAGCACGAGTATACCCTAAACGCATACGCCTCTGCAATATAGAAACCGAGGCCTGATTGCTCTCCATAATCACACGCACGGCTTCATCATAAAGTTCATCTTTATCGCCATTGGCTAAACTATTTTTCTGCTGCTCTTTAAGAATCTGCTCGTCATAAACCGGCGCACCTTGAGCCTTAATAAATTCTACCACCCGTTCAATCTCCGCATCCTTAACCAAGGCTCCTTGAATACGAACTAAATCTTCTTTTCCGGGCTGTAAAAACAACATGTCCCCTTTTCCTAACAAAGCTTCTGCGCCATTACTATCTAACACTGTTCGCGAATCAACCTTGGAAGCGACTTTAAAAGAGACCCGCGCCGGTAAATTTGCTTTAATTACTCCGGTAATTACATCCACACTTGGCCGTTGAGTAGCTAAAATCAAATGTATGCCTACTGCTCGTGATAGCTGCGCTAAGCGCGTAATGGCGTTCTCAATCTGATCACGCGCCACGCTCATTAAATCCGCGAACTCATCGACAATCACAATGATATAAGGAATTTTCTCCTGCTTTTCATTATAAGCTTCGATATTTCTAGCTCCGGCTTTAGATAAAAGCACGTAACGAGATTCCATCTCCGAAACTACCCAATTAAGCGCAACCGCTGCTTTTTTAGCGTCAGTAACTACCGGACATAAAAGATGCGGCAGACCGTTGAAAGGCATCAACTCTACCATCTTAGGGTCAATCATTAAGAATTTTAAATTATGCGGAGTGCCCCGGAAAAGTAATGACAAAATACAGGTATTCACACAAACCGTTTTACCGGAACCGGTAGTTCCGGCAATCAACAGATGCGGCATATCGTCTAAATCGCCAAATACGCTGCGACCGGTAATATCCTTGCCCAAAGCAATCGTCAAAGGAGATTGCTGCTTATGATACTCCGCAGAGGTAAGCAAATCCCTAATACAAACTAAAGTGCTCTGCAAATTAGGCACTTCTACCCCAACTCTACCCTTACCCGGAATAGGAGCGATAATTCTAATCGACTGAGCTTTAATCGCTAAAGCGATATCGTCGCTTAATGCCTCAATGCGATTAATCTTTACTCCGGCAGCCGGTTCCAATTCATATCGCGTAATTACCGGACCGCGAATAATATCGGTAACTTTAGCCAGAATACCAAAATCTTCCAGAGTATCTTCTAGTGTCCTGGCGCAAGCCTCTAAATCCTCTTTAACTTGTTTATTATCCGCTGCCGGCGGCGGATCTAATAAATCTACGGACGGTAAATGATAATCGCCAATTTTTAAATCATTAGCCTTTAATTTTATTTCTTCGTCTTGCGGGCGACTTTTAATCTGAATCTTTAACTTCGAGGCAACCGGCTCCGGCGGCATAAAGATCTTAGGTTTTACTGCAGCAACCGGCATCTCCGGTCTCCGGGTTAGAAGACCGCTCTTATTGAATAAACCCGGTTTAATTTTGACCGTCGTTGATTTCTGTTTTTTAAAAAACCCGGCAAGCCCCGTAAAAACAGATTTTATCTTTTGACTTATCTTAAGAAAAAGTGCGGAGATGAGAATTTCAGTCACTAAAGCCAATGAAAGAATAGTAAAGGTGATAAAAATAATAAAACCGCCTAAGCGACTAAAATAGGTAGTGATAAAATTGGCAGTAAGGGCGCCGAAAAATCCGGAAGTTTGAAACCTTATGCTATCGTTATTTAAATTAAACATGCCGATCAGCGAGCTAATCGAGACCAGCAGCACAAACATTCCCAGAATACGCGCAATGCTTAAGTAGGGCTTGTCTTGACGGAAATATTTTATACCCAGCATGATGACTAAAAACGGTATGCAAAAACTAGAGATATTACCAAAAAGTAATACGATCAGCCCAGCTAGATAAGCGCCGAAAACTCCTAACAGATTTTTAGCGGGAAAATTTGGTGCGGAGGTATAAAAAACAAGGTCCAGGCGGTCAAAGCGGATAAGGCTGGCTAAAACCATCAGCCCCACAGCTACTAAAACAACGCCTTTAACCTCATTAATTCTTCTTTCTTTCACTTATTGGAAAATCAGTATTAACTGCCCTGCGGAGCTTCTTCAGCTTGTTTTTTACTTAAATTAATTCTACCCAGTTCATCTATGCCAATAACCTTGACTTTAAATTCATCCCCCACTTTCACGACATCCTCAATTTTTTTGACGAAAGTGCTCGATAGCTCCGATACGTGTACTAAACCCTCTTTACGCGGGGCCAGCTCTACAAACACACCAAATTGCATGATCCGCTTCACCTTGCCGAAATAGATTCTACCGACCTCTACTTCATCAGTGATCGCTCTAATCATCTTAATCGCCGCATCAGATTTAGCCGCATCCACCGAACCCACTAAAACAGTACCATCATCTTTGATATCGATGCTCGCCCCAGTTGCGGCAATAATCGCCTTAATTGTTTTGCCACCCGGCCCGATCAATTCCCCGATTTTTTCAGTATTAATTTTTAAAACATCGATGCGCGGCGCAAAACTAGAAAGTTCTTCACGAGGAGAACTTAACGCCGCACTCATTTTATCTAAAATAAACAATCTTCCTTCCTTAGACTGCGCCAGACACTCTTTAAGCAGATCCAATGAAATTCCTTCATTCTTAAGATCTAACTGCACCGCCGTAATTCCACTACGAGTTCCAGCAACCTTAAAATCCATATCCCCAAAATGATCCTCTAATCCGGCGATATCTGTCAGAATAGCCGTCTTACTTGCCTCTTTAACTAACCCTAAAGCCACCCCTCCCACGGCTTCTTTAATCGGAACTCCGGCGTCCATTAATGACAATGTCGCTGCGCAAACCGAAGCCATAGAACTAGAACCATTGGATTCCAAAATTTCCGAGACAACTCTTACGGTATAAGGAAATTTCTCTTTTGACGGCATTACCGCCAATAAAGCCTTCTCCGCTAAAGCGCCATGGCCAATCTCACGCCGACCAGGACTGCGTGCCGGCTTAGTTTCACCAACGCTAAAAGACGGGAAATTATAATGCAACATAAATGATTTCTTTCTCTCTCCGTCCAAAGACTCAATCAACTGTTCATCTTGCCCCGTGCCTAAAGTAGTTACCGCTAAAGACTGAGTTTGTCCGCGCGTAAATAAGCTTGAGCCATGCGTGCGTGGAAGCAATGAAACCTCGCAAGTAATCTCCCGAATCTGCTTAAAGGAACGCCCGTCAATACGCGTCCCCTCCGAAATCATTTTACGCACCTGCTTTTTCTCTACTTCATGTAAGCCGATATGAATATCCGGCTCCAGAAAGCCTTGCGCGACCAACTCCGCATCCAACTCTTTAGTTAACAACGCAATTTGTTCTTCACGCTCTTCTTTTTTACTTAATTTATAAACTTTAACTAATTTTTCCTGAGCTAAGTTTTCAATTTTTTGCATTAAAATCGAATCAATTAATTTAAGCTCAACCTTAGCCTTTGGTTGGCCATAAAGGCGCGCGAATTCTTCCTGCAAAAGAATAATCGGCTTTAAACTCTCCATCCCAAATTTCACCGCGGCAAAATACTCTTCTTCCGAAACCTCTTTAGCCCTAGACTCTAACATCACTACGCCATGATTATTGCCGGCAACCACTACTTCTAGATCCGCATCAACCATCTCCAGATAAGTAGGATTCAATACAAATTCATTATTTATCCGCGCAACCCGACAACTCGCTAAAGGACCGTTAAAAGGGATGTCGGAGATAGATAAAGCTGCGCTTGCTCCAATCAAGGCCAAAACATTCGGATCATTCTCACCGTCACTGGAAAGAACCATGGCCATAATCTGGACATCATTTAAAAATCCTTCGGGAAATAACGGGCGGATCGGCCGATCAATAAGCCGGCTTCCTAAGATTTCATTCTCGGAAGGCCTGCCTTCGCGCTTAAAAAATCCTCCGGGGATTCTACCGGCGGCATAAGTTTTTTCCTGATATTCAACGGTCAACGGAAAAAAATCCTGACCTTCCCTGATCGAACTAGACATGCAAACAGTAACTAAAATCACGGTTGATCCGTAAGTAATCGTCACGGAGCCATTGGCCTGTTTAGCCAATTTACCTGTCTCTAAAATAAGATCGTTTTTACCAAATTTAATTTTTAAGCTTTTATTTTGCATGTCTACTCTTTCTTTTTATGGATAGATTCTTTTGAGTTTACTTCCTCAGACTAAGTTTTCCGAGTATCTCTTCATACTTCTTCATATCCTTATCCTTGAGATACTTAAGCAGTCTGCGGCGCCGACTCACCAATAGCAGCAACCCGCGGCGAGAATGGAGATCCTTCTTATGTGTTTTGAAGTGGAGACCTAAATCATTAATTCTCTCGGTAAGAATTGCAATTTGCACCTCGGCGCTTCCGGTATCTCTGGCATGCACCTTAAAATCATCAATTAATTTTGCCTTTTGTTCCTTTACCAAAACCAAATTTCTACCTCCCTTTCTTAAAGATTATACGATAATTAATCTTCCAAGTCAACTATTGTTAATAAGCGCATTATGCTAAAATAAATTAATGCGAGAACTGCTTTACTTTTTTCCTAATAACTCGATTATTTTACCTAGTTTTAGAACCACTAGAATGCTAAACACCACAAACCAAACCGTTAAAACTAATGAGATCAACCCACCAATAAAACTTGCGTTGGCCACCATGCTCTCTCCTTTTTAATATTTGTTTATTCTACCACAAGAAAATATTTATGCAACTTCAATCTCATTAATTTTTCTACGCACAAACTTTTTTTGCGCATGGCGCCGCTTGTCCTCAAGAATCCTAACCTTGATGCTTTTAGGCTTTTGACGATTCCGGCGCATCACCTTAGCTTTGAATGACTGCTTGGCTAAATTATCCTGTTGAATTTTATGCGCAATCTTGCTGATCAGTATATGCCTAGCTAAAGAACGATTTAAAAGTTGTGAACGCTGCCTTTGACATTTCACCTCTAGCCCCGTAGGTAAATGTTTTAAGTAGACGCAAGTAGCGCTTTTATTAACATTCTGTCCGCCCGGACCGCTAGAACGAATAAAACTCTCTACGATATCCTCTTCACGCACCCCTAAAAGAGCCATCCTTTTCTCGAGAGTGAGAGTCTTTTCAGCGACGATAGACATTAAGATTGCTCCGCAAGCTCTTGATCAATGTTTTTTATTAAATTGCCTAAATCTTTAACCAAGGGGAGTGAAAGGAGTTTTAATACCACAACCTCTTGCTTTAACAGGCGTAACTGGCCAAGCAGCCTTTTTAATGTCTGACACCTTTTCTTTTCCTGAGCAACTTCCGGAAGCGACTCCTGCCTCTGGCGGATAATCACGCCTAAATTCTTTTTAAGCTCCTGCGCATCCCGGCCTTTTTCAAATATCTCTTTTTTTAAATGGGCATAATCATCTTGGTCTAAATTTTTATTATTTTTTGCCTGACGTAAAATATTCACCGACTCATAACTTGGAAGATTGGCCGGCTGAGAGGTAACGGCATATTCGTCTTTTAAGTACTGCGGCTCCTCTTTTTCCAAAAAATAATACGATTTAAGCAGCTTCATGGCGGTCAGTTTACGAATGCCGATCTCGCGGCCGACATACACATCAAAACTAACATACCCCCATTCCTTATACATTTTATCTTTATAAACTGAATATAAAGAACGACCTAACTCAATCCAGGAGCATTTAAAATTCTTAGCACTCTCTAAAATATGATAACGCAATGAATGTGTATCTAAATTCTCCATTTTTGCTTCTAAATTTTTAATCGATTTTGATTTAATCTCTTCCATCAATTTAGTTCCCAATTATTGGCCAAAAATAACTTTCAGCTCTTTGCCTAATCCTTTATATTGATCAACAAGCTTAGAAACTTTTTCAATTAACTGCTCCGGAGGCTGATTAGCTAAATTTTTAGCCGCCGCCTTTAAAATAATTTTTTGCAATTTTTCTTGACTCAAAGCTGGATTATCCAGCTGAGTATTAATATCAAACTCTAAGGCTAAATTCCCCTTAGCATCAACAAATAAATCCAAAGCATTCTTCATTAAATCCAAGTTCAATAACTCATCCTGAGCAGTTTCATAAACTAAGTCTGAAAGATTAAATTTACTAGTTATTTTTAAAATATTATTTTGGGCCTTAAAATCCGAATTTAAATCTAACTTGGCCCTAGAGAGCTTTTTATTAGAAATAAAATTACCATAGTAAACAGAGAACTCCGTTAAATCCAAATCCTCAACCCTTAGTGTCGCATCTAGATCTTTGGCCAGATAATCCACCCAACCGCTAAAAATGATCTTACCAAACGCCCGAGACTGCTTATTAGATAGCTCCGTGCTCATGCTAAAATTTGTCGCCAAAGAACTAACCGGTAGAGCGACTTTAGCCACTTTTATATTTAATTTGTTTAAGACTACCTGGAAACCTTCCGCGACAGCCTTCTTATCAGTAAAAATTATTTTTCCATCGCGCAAATTAAGACTGGTAAGATAAATTTCCGGCGGCTGACCACCCTGTTTTAATACCGGAAGATTTAATTTACCATCGGCAAACTGCTCCAGATTAATTATCGGTTCAATAATATTTAAACCGTGGATCACAATCTTCCCAAACAACAAAGCTAATAAGTTTGGCGATAACGATATTTTTTTAATGCTCGCCAGATCTCCAATTTCTAATTTTTCCAAAGTGATCGTAAATGGCAGGCTTAAGCTTACTTTGCCCAGGCTGCATTTAAGTTTTAAGTTCTGCTCGATCTGCTGTTGAATCATTTTAGGAGCATATGCCGCTAAAATAAAATTAGCCAGAACAAAAAAAACAAAAAAAACCCCGCCGATCCAAAAAATAACTTTATACTTTTTCTTCATCTTATCACGCCAACTGTAGCGCCTCTTGAATCCTTAAACGCACCTTATCTCTAAGCAAAGCAAAATCACCCACGCCAAATCCCGCAGTAGAAATCGGCTCAAGCACAATCACTTTTGCCGCTACTTTGGTCTTAAAAATCCAACTACCTTTAGGAATAACCGCATGCGTACCCTTTAAACAAACCGGCAAGATGGATCTCTGCTCTTTAATCGCAAACTTAAACGCCCCGTTTTGAAACTCGCCCATTTCATCGCTACTACTGCGCGTACCTTCCGGAAAAAACAATACCGACATATCCTTTTGCAGCCAGCTGCTTGCCTCCTGATAAATCTTTTTGATACTTGAAAAATCGCCTCGGGTAAGTTTAATATGCTTAATCAAAGTTAAACACCAACCGATAAAAGGAAGATTAAACAAACTGGCTTTCGCTACCCATTTAAACTGCATTTTAATCTGATAAAGCGCCACGATATCCGCCATACTCTGATGATTAGCAATAATTACATATGTCTTTTGACGGTCGATATGTTCAAGGCCGCTAACCTTAAGGCTCCAGTAGGGATTTAAACCAATTAATAAATCCGACCACCAAAAACACTGTCGATGCATAAACTTCTTTTTCTTATCGAACGGAAAAAGCAGAATAGTTAGGATAAAGACGACCAAAAAAAGCAGAATAGTTAATAAACCACTACCCAGCCAAATTAATGCGGAAACGATTGCTTTCATACTCTCCCACTGACTATAGCCCAAATCCCAAAGATTGTCAATTAGATTAGCGAATTACGGCGCAAGGACAAATTTGATTGTAGGCACAATATGTGCAGGCCTTATATTCAGGCCTCGCCGGATAATTTTGCTCACGGATCCCTGCAGAAACTTCCAAGATATCCTCTAATACATCTTCCAAATCCCCTTCCATTAGCTTATGCCTGCCGATAATGCCCGACTCTAAAAAATATAACTCGACCGCGATCGGTAAAACTCCAAAAGCGTGCTGGTACGCCAAAGCATAAAGGGCAAGTTGTTTGTTTTCCTTAACCCGCTTATCCGCATCACCTTGAGTCTTAATCGCCGAAGTTTTAAAATCCGTAATTACCGCGCCATTGGGCTCTAAATCTATCCGATCAAACCGGCCAGTGATCTTGTTCTTCCCGATTACAAAAGAAAATTTTTCTTCAATAAATTTAGGTCTCGATTGACGATTTTCTTCATCTTTATAAAACCTAACTAAAGCCTCCCGGCCAATGCGAAAGCGCTCTTCTTGATGATTAGCATCGAGAAACCCTTGCGGATCAAAATTGGCTTCGAAGCAATCCAAAAGCTGATCCAGGGTAAAATTACCCCCTTTAAGCTTACGCAACAAATATTGGCTTACCGCCTCATGCATCGCTCGACCGTAAATGACCGTATGATGCTCCATAATCGGCACACGCAAAATATTCACATATTTATATTTTAAAGGGCAGGTCAGATAATCATCAATCTGATAATAACTTAACGTTACCAGCTTATCTTCGCCGATTTTTTCAAGAACCGGCCCCGACAGCTCTTTGACCGGAGCAAAACGCTGAATGCTTTCAATCGCAGCGGTCTTTTTCTTCTCAACTTCCTGTGTTGATTTTTTTCCTAAAGCCTCCAGTAAAAACTGGCTAGGTTTGCGTATGCGCTTGCCGCCATAATCATCCGCACTCGTTAAATAAAGCACCTCTTTAGAACGGGTCATTCCTACATAAAAAAGCCGACGCTCCTCCTGTGTATGAAAATCTCCGGTAGGCAGAACTTCTTTAATCAGAGCATCCGGCAATTCAATTTGCTGCGAACGCTTTGGCAGTGGAAATTTACCCTGTACCAGGCTAACCAAAAATACCACCCTAAACTCTAAGCCCTTTGATTTATGAATTGTCAAAATATTCACGGCATCCTGGTCCAAATCTGCCTCCACCGTTGGCGGATCATCGCCGGAATCAATTAAAAGATTCAGATGCCGAACAAAACTAATCACCCTGTCTTCTTTAGCAATTAATTCAAAATCACGCACCTGGTTAAAAAATTTGGCAATATTCTGAATTTTAATCTCTTTTTCTAAAGACGGATCATGCGTTAAAAATTTAAGATAACCGGTGTCCGTTAAAAAACTGTAGAGCAGTCTGCCAGTGGCCTCATCGCGGGAAATCTGCAAAAATTTTTTAATTTCCTCGCACACCTGCATTATTTTTTCCTTGGTCTGGTCTGAAAGTAACGCTAGTTCCGGAATCTTTTCTAAATCGCCAAACACAGAATAAAGCGAACAGTTCCTGCGGCAGGCAACATGATTGCATAAAGCAAGATCCGTAAGATTTAGTTTATAAATTTCAGAACTGACCAAATAATACAAGCTTAATGAATCCGAAGGATTGGCAATAACCCGCAGAAAATTAATGCACAACTTAACCTCTTGACGAGCATATAAACCTTGATTACCGCTAAATTGCCAAGGAATATTCTGCATATTCAACGATTGAATATAGCCTTGGGCATCGGAATTCGAACGCACCAGAATAGCAAAATCTCTATATTTAAACTTACCTATACTTACTTTTTCTTGTATAATCTTACCTACATTATCAGCCTCAGCAGAATGCGTGTCAAAATGCAAATGGATTGGTCTTTGACCTTCCCTAGTTAAACCAATCAGCTGTTTATTAATCTTAGCTTTTATTTCAAAACGCTCCGGGTTATTATTCTGAATTAATTGGTAAGCGCTATCAAGGATAGGCTGGGTGGAACGATAGTTCTGAATCAAAGTAATTTTTTCTGCCTGAGGGTATTCTTGATTAAAATTTACTAAATTACTGTAAGCCGCCCCGCGCCAGCGATAAATACATTGGTCATCATCTCCGACAACCGTAACATTTTTTAAACTACCGGCGAGAAGCTTTACTATTTGAAACTGCGCAAAATTAGTATCCTGAAATTCATCAACTAAAATATATTTAAATTGCTTTTGATAATTTTGTAAAATTAAAGGGTGTTCGCGCAGCAACTGCAAACTTAAATAAAACTGATTGCCAAAATCCACCAGGCCTTCTTGGGCCAAAAGCTCCTGATATTTAACATAAGCACCCGCCACTTCCATCTGCAAAACTGCCAATTCTTCCATCGCTTTATCTAGCGGATTACTCTTCGCCAAAAATAAAAAATCCTGCGCATATTTTAAATATTCCTTAGCAGAGATATCTTCATCTTTTGCCCGGCTAAAAAATGAAATCATCGCCTCAATAAAACGCGCCGGTTCAGCCAATGGCCGGTAATAATTAATCGTAAATTCAAAAAGATGCTCACGAAAGAATACGGCGGCTTCCGGTTGAGTTAAAACTTTAAAATCAGGATTCAGTCCGGCAATCAAAGCATTTTCACGCAAGAGACGATCGCCAAAGGCATGAAATGTCGCAATCCAAATATCCGTATAACCATAAGGCATAAGAATATCCACTCTCTCCTGCATTTCTCGAGCGGCCTTATCGGTAAAAGTAAGTGCTAGTATTTCATCGGTCTTCGCTAGCCCCTGATTAATTAACCAGCTGATCCGCTGAGTAATTACCCGAGTCTTGCCGGTTCCAGCTCCGGCAATAATTAAAAGCGGACCGTCTCGATGCGTAACGGCCTGCACCTGCTCTTTATTCAATCCTTCTAATATTTTATCCATAACCATTAATCTTTCCTTGAATTTAATCTTTATTGATTACCTGAATCATCTCGCAAAGCCGGCCATAATCGCGCAAATTAAAATTCATCACTAAGCGGGGTAAATCAAGAAATTCTTTTTCTTGGATTTCTTTGGGCGTCGGTGAAGAAACCTCAATTTGACCTCCGGTTAGAATATCTTTAAATTTCCGGTTAATCAGTTTAAGCGTTTTTCCGGAGATCTGGCGGTTTAGTCTTATTACCGCCAGGCCCAAAACATATCTTATCGAATGATACACCCGGTAAAAATTCTCGATATATTCAACTGCCTGATCGGTAGTTCTAACAATCTTAAAGAGACTCAGATCCTCATTCTTAATAAATCCTTTTTTAGCCAGCTGACTCTTTATAAAACTCATCCAGCTCTTCCAGTAAACAGAGCCTTTTGGTTCCATTAAAACTATCGGGCGTGGTCGAGATTTACCGGTTTGCATTAAAGTAATCATTTCAAACCCTTCGTCCAAAGTGCCGAATCCGCCCGGAAAAAGAGCCGTAGCATCCGTCTCTTTGACAAAAATTAATTTGCGCGTAAAAAAATATTTAAAATTAATTAATTTTTCTTTTTCGTCAATATAAGGATTAGGCATCTGTTCGAAAGGCAAACGGATATTCAGCGCAAAATCCTTACCTAAGCCGGCGCCCTTATTACCAGCCTCCATTACCCCGGGGCCGCCGCCGGTTACGATCATAAACCCTTTTGCGCTAAGTTTTCTCGATAACTCCTCCGACATCTTATATTCAGCGGATTTATTTTTCGAGCGCGCTGACCCAAAAATGATCACTTTTTTAACCGCCCGATATGGAGAAAAAACCTTAAAAGAATAACGCAACTCCTTAAGCGTATTGTTTACTAATTTAAGATCTCCGCGATCAACAGACTCCTTTCCCAGCTTAACGCTGGTCGTCAATATTTCGCGTAATAAATACTCGGTTTCCAGAGAGCTGGATTTTTTAGCCAGATCTCGGATTACATTATCCAATAGCTGGTCACCAACCTCATAATCTTTTAAAAACTTTTCCATTGTTTATAACCTCCGGATTTAATAATTAAAAAGATCCTTTAGCGTATATTGCTTGCCCGCAACCTTGTTCAAGGCCTCTAAAAGCCGATATTGTATCTTTAAATTTAAACGCCGCCCCTTAACCGCACGAGCGACCATTTTATGCGTAATCTGCTTAGTAGAGATACTTACCAGATCATTCGGCTTAAATCCCTGCTTGGCCATAATTTTAGCCAGCGGCTGCTCCCCCAAATCTCTTTCAATTTCTTTATGCATAATCATCGTTCCAGTAGCTGCGTTATCGTGCCCTTGAGTGCCGCTAAACAACTAATTGCTCTTATATTCTAACTTGACAATGCCAGAATTTCAAGTATACTTAATAAACTTAAATCATAAATCTAAAGGAGTACTAAAAATGCTTAGAAAATGCGTAATCTGTAAAAAAGGTGCATTGCAAGGAAAAGTATTAGCCAGAAAAGGCCAATATAAATCTAAAGGCGGTACGGGTTCAAAAATCGCCCGCTGGAGCAAACGTAAATTTTTTCCGAATCTACAAAAAGTAAAAATTCTTGTCGATGGTACAGCGCACCGGGTATTTGTCTGCACTAAATGCATTAAAAAAGGCGATTTCAAAAAAGCTACTCCCAGAAAACCTAAACCCGTTATTTAAAGAATATATCTTTGGCCTCTAGGATCATCGAATCTTGCTGACGCCAACTGTCTATTTTAGGAGTATATACCAAATCAAAGGAATCCGCCTGCAGCAAACTCTCTCTTAGGCTACTCATCCCAAAAGCGATTACCTGAAAAGTGCTCGCTCCGTCCGTTGCCCAAAATTTCAAAGTTCCGCGATTTAAAAGCTGTACCTCTCCCTTAAGCTTAAGCAGACGGGTATAAAACAATGGCTCCGGATTAGCCATGCCAAATGGCTCAAGGAGCTCTAATTCCTTAATTAGTAATTCATTTAAATCACCTAAAACCAATTGCGCATCAATATCCTTACTCGGAAGCAAATCTTCTAAAGTTAATCGGTCGCTCGCCAAACGATTAATGCTTTTTCTAAATTCATCAATATTATCTTTAGTAATTAATAACCCCGCAGCATGAGCATGACCGCCAAAACTATCCAGAAGCGACTTAGAGTCCATGAGCGCATCAAAAAGATGGAAATTCTTAATTGAACGCGCCGACCCTTTACAAAGATCTTCTTTTATGGAGATCACAATTGCCGGACGATAAAATCTATCCGCCAATTTTGAAGCAACAATTCCTAAAACACCCTGGTGCCAATCCTCTTTGGCGATCACAATAACTTTTTGCTCCTTAAAATTCATCTGCTGATTAATTAACTCTTCCGCCTCCTCCAGGATCTTGCTTTCAATTTTCTGGCGCTGGCGATTAAATTTCTCAAGTTCCCCAGCGAGGTCTTGCGCCTGCTGCTTATTCTGGGACATTAATAGTTTTAAGGACACCTCCGCATAATCCATGCGTCCGGGAGCATTTAATCTCGGAGCAATAATAAAAGAGACATAGGTAGAATTAAATTTTTTGTTCTCAATTCCCGCATTTTCAATAATTGCCCGCAAACCCAGCCTTTGGGTTTGCGGTAATCTCGCCAACCCTTCTTTAGCAATGATTCTATTTTCGCCGGTTAAAGGCACGTTATCGGCAATCGTGCCTAAAGTAACCAAATCCAAATCATCAATTAATAAAGAACCCGAAACTGCTTGGGCAAACTTATAAGCTACTCCTACTCCGGCTAATTCTCGATAAGGATAGCCCGAATGCTTAACCTTAGGATTAATGATACTCGAGGCCGCCGGCAGATTTGAACCTTGCGGCTCATGATGATCGGTAACAATTACGTCAATATTTGCCTGACGAAGAGCCTCTATTTCCAGGTGGTTGACAATGCCGCAGTCAGCGGTGATCATAAGCTTAACCTGGTTTTCTCTGGCAAATTGAACAATCTCCGAATTTAAACCATAACCTTCGTTAACGCGATGCGGAATATGATGCAATACTTCCAACCCCATGCCACTAAGTGTATTTTTAAGTAAAACCGTGCTGGTAATCCCATCGACATCATAGTCACCAAAAACCATCACCTTCTCATGGTTATCTTGCGCCTTCTTCACCAGACTAATCGACTTAGGCATATCTGAAAATAAATGCGGACTAAATAAGTCGGCAATCGAACTTTTAAGAAATTTTTCGGCAGCAGCCACTGTAACGATCTTACGATTGATTAAAATCTGAGCTAGAATTTTAGAGATTCCCAGTTCTTTAGAAAACTGATTCTGTAAAGAAATATTCGGAGTGGCTAATCTTAGAATTGAATGGGAAGACATATTTATTAAAGATCTCGTCTACGGCAGAATAAATTTAAACAACACGCCTCTTTCACATTTTCTCCGGCTGGGTAATTCCTAATAACTCTAACCCGCAAGCGATGACAATTTTTACTCCTTTAATCAAAGCGAGCCTAGCACGCGTGAGACGCGGGTCCTGATCCAGCACCCGATGTAAATCGTAGAATTTATGGAAACTTTCAGAAAGTTCTTGCAAATACACTGTAAGCATATATGGATCGCAAGTAACCCGACAAATATTCAGGGTGATATCAAACTCCAGCAATTTTTTAATCAAGTTTAACTCTTCTTTTTCCTTAAGCACCGATAAATCCAAATCATTTTGGATTTGCACTTGGCTGCTACGCAATATGCTGCAGATACGCGCATATGCATACTGCACATAAAATACAGGATTCTCCGCGCTTTGTTTCTTAGCGACTTCCAAATCAAAATCTAAATGGCTGGATGTACGGCGCATAAGAAAGAAAAACCTAGCAGCATCCACGCCCACTTCCTCTAAAACCTCACGTAAAGTTATATATTGACCACGTCGGGTGGACATTTGAATCTCTTGGCCATTCCTAAAAATAGTGGCTAATTGGACAATTACAACCGTCAAATCATCTTGCTTATGTCCGAATGCCTCGAGGGAAGCCTTAATGCGATTAATATAACCATGATGATCCGGGCCCCAAAGATTAATCAGCCAACTGAACTTACGGTTAATTTTATCTTCATGATACGCAATATCCGGGGCTAAATATGTTTGCGCCCCATCGCTTTTAATAATTACCCGATCCTTATCATCCCCGAACTCCGTAGACTTAAACCAAAGCGCTCCGTCCAACTCATACAAAAATCCTTTTTTCTTTAACTGCTCAAACGCCTGTTCGACTTTTCCGCTCTTAGCTAAATCCTTTTGAGAATACCAACAATCAAATTTAACTTTAAAATCAATCAGCTCTTGTTTAATTATTTTTAAGATGAACTCGGCTGCATAATCACCTAAATCTTCATTTTTAATTTTTAATTTATCAGCTTCTTTGGCAATATCTTTAATATATTCACCCTGATAATAATTTTCAGGAAACTCGATAATTTCGCCTTTAAACTCTTTGAGCCGCAAATCAACAGATTTCCCAAGTATATTGATCTGATTGCCCTGATCATTAAGATAATATTCCCGCTGAACATCAAAACCAACAAAAGACAAAACATTAGCCAGGCAATCACCCACCGCTGCCTGCCGCGCATGGGCCACGCTTAATGCACCGGTAGGATTAGCGCTCACAAATTCAATTAAAACTTTTCTTTTTTTGCCTACATCGCTTCTTAACGCCTCTTTGCCCTGAGTAATAATTAGTTTGAGTTTTTCATAAAAATAGTTTTCATTAAGATAAAAATTTATAAACCCTACGCCTTCGACCTTTACCTGAGTAACTACTATGTTTAATTCCGTTTTATTTATTTCCCGCTGTAAACAAAAAACTAACTCTCTAGCAATCTCCTGCGGAGAACGCTTAAGCTGTTTGCTTAATTTTAAAGCAATATTCGTGCTAAAATCTCCGAAACGATTGTCGCTCGGTTGCTCTAGAGAAATTTTTTCTGCACTGTCCGTCAACCAGTCTAACTCCGCCAAGCAAAGCGTAATTAGACCGATCAGTTCTTCTTGAATATTTTTAGGCATTTAAAATTAAAATAGCGACGGGTGCAATTTGGGTAAGCTTAACGTTTAGGAGCAATAATCCGGACTTTTTTAGCATCTGACCAAAGCCCCTCTAAAGAATAAAACTCTCTCACCGGTTTATAGAACGCATGCGCAATTACGCTCGCATAATCCAGGGCTATCCAGCCCGACTCATCGTTCGGAGAAACCTTAGAGAGAGATTTTATTTTTTGAATTTCTAAATCTTCTTGAATTGCCTGAGCAATCGCCGTAGTCTGCCTTAAAGAATTACCGCTGGCAATTACAAAATAATCACAAAAATCGGCTACCTTAGAAACATCTAAAATAATAACCTGTTCGGCTTTTATAGATTTGGCAACCCAGGCAATGCGTTGTGCTAATTGTTTTGAATTTATTTTCTACTCCTGTTCTTTTTTTAAAATTACTTAGCTTTTCCTAAGATTTTGTACATCCCCGTACCACATTCAGGACACTTGCCTTTCATTGCAGCGCGACCATTCTTCATGGTAACCTTTTGCTCATCCTTCATTGATTTTTTTCCTTTGCATTTTACACAATATCCTATTTCTGCCATTTGTTTCCTCCTTTTTATGCTGCCTGCATGAACTGATTAAACATAATTCTAACATAGGAAAATTTTGATGTCAATAGTTCGCTCTATCCACGCTTTGATTTCATCGGATGCTTTTCTTCTATTTCACCGACAATCTCTTCCAATAAATCTTCTAATGTGACTAGGCCGATAGCCAGCTTATGCTTATCGACAATAATCGCAATCTGCATCTTCTCCGCTTGGAACTTTATGAGTAGCTCGCTCACCTGCATTGAACCTTGAACAAAACAAGGCGCGTGGAGCAAATCCGTCAATAGGAATAACCCCTTTTCGCGTAAAATATACAAAAGATCTCGGGCATAAACTATGCCAACGATATTATCGCAACTTCCGCTATATACCGGAAGCCGGGCATGACCTTCTTCAACAAAAATATTCAGCAGGTCTTCAGAATTAGTATTAATGTTTACCGCAATAATTTTATCCTTAGAGACCATGACATCCGTAAGTTTAGTATCTCCAAATTCAAAAATACGGTGGAGCATCTTACGTTCCTGATCGGTTAAAACCCCTTCTTCTTGACCAATCTCAATCATGGTTTTCAATTCTTCAACCGTAATTAATGGCGATCTTTTAACCGGACCTAACCTAAATACTTTTAAAATAAAATTACTGATCCCGATAAAAAAAACGATAAAAGGTTTTAAAAATTTCAGAACCATCTCCATTAATGGCGCAGCGAGAAGAGAGACCTTTTCCGCATGTTTAGCGGCAAGTATTTTCGGGGTTATTTCGCAAAAAATAAGTAAAAATAAAGTGGTCGCAAAAGTAGAGATCACCACTCCCCACCGATACCCATAAATCTGAACAAATATTCCCGTAACAATCGAAGAGACGGCGATATTCACCAGATTGTTGCCGATAAGTATAGCCGCAATCACCTTGTCCAATTTAGCCACTAATCGCCCGACGCTTTGAGCGCGCTTAATTCCCTGCTGCAGCATATGACGCAAACGGATCCTGCTTAATCCGATAATCGCCGTTTCGGATGCCGAAAAGAAAAAGGAAATTGCCGCTAAAATCAATAAAATCATGAAAATAATCATTTTTATTCTAAATTTAATTTATCGTAAATATGTTTTTCACTTTTCTCCAACGGACCAATAAGGGCCAGATTAATAATTTCATGCTTAAATATCTGCTTGGCTACCGCACCGACATCCGGCAAAGAAACCTTATTTACCTCTTTGACGATTTGCTCTAAAGAATACACCTTATCTAAACAGGCGACGCTCTCTCCCATCCAAAGCATGTACTCCATGGTATCCTCTAACGCCAAACTCAACTGCCCCAAATAAAACTCTTTTGCCCGCCTAAATTCATCTTGAGTGACATGTGCTTTTTTAGTTCTACCCAATTCCTGAAAAATTAACTCCAGGCAATCTGAAACCTTATGATTATCAATCCCCGCGTGTACTAAAAACACCCCGGTATCATGATAACGTTTTAACCCGGTACCAATCTCATAAGCTAAGCCCCTTTTTTCTCGAACTTCATTAAAAAGTCGGCTAGACATATTTGCACCTAAAATTATATGCAAAATTGCCTGAGCATGCCTTAAAGGATGGTCCCGTTTTAAAGCATGGAAACCTAAAGCCATATGGGTCTGCTCCGTATCTTTATGGAAAATCTTTAGCTGCGGCTTAACCTGAGTCTGCTGAGCTTTAGAAAAAACGTTTAACTTATTGCACTTTAACGACGAAAAAATTGCGGAAACTTTTTTTACCAACAAATCATTATCCAATAATCCTGCCGCGCTGACCACAATATTCGCCGGAGTATAATGCTGAACTTGAAAAGATTTTAAAACCTGGCGATTAATATTATTTACGGTTTCTACCGTCCCGATTACCGGCGAGCCCAAAGGCTGGCTTGGCCAAAGCAGCTCATCGAGTAGCTCATAAACATAACTTTGCGGAAGGTCCCGATACATCTTTAATTCTTCCAAAACCACGGTCTTCTCTTTGTCAATATCTGCTGCCTTTAAACACGGATTGATCACCATATCCGACAAAATATCTAAAGCGCTTTCCGTATACCGATGAGGAATTTTAACCAAGTAACACGTATGTTCTTCGGAAGTAAAACCATTTAATGCGCCGCCGACTCCTTCGATTGACTCCTTAATTGCCCGGCAAGAGTACTTTTTGCTCCCCTTAAAAAGTAGATGCTCCAAAAAATGCGAAATACCTTTTTGTGCAAACGCTTCATAACGGCTACCGATATTAATCCAAATCCCCAAAGATACGGATTGCACGCTGCTTGAGCGCTTAGTAATAATCCTTAAACCGTTATCCAGCTTTTGCCTTTTATACATTCCTTAAGTCTCCGATAACCTTCTTACAAAATTACCCACTGTTTGCGCTAGGTTCCGCCGGCCAATATTTTCTTTAATCTTAGCGATAATCGCGCTGCCGACAATCACTCCGTCAGAAATTTTACGCGCTGCTTTAACTTGACAAGCAGTCGATATGCCGAATCCAACGCAGACCGGCTTATCGGTTAATTTTCTAATTGCGGATAATTTGCTTTTTAAATCTACAGCCAAACTCCTGCGACTGCCCGTTACTCCGGTCAAAGAAACATAATAAATAAAACCGCGCGCAACTTTTAATATCGCTTTAATCCGCGCCGTAGAGCTGGTCGGGCCAATAAAACAAATGTTCACTAAACCTTTTCGACGAGCATAGCGGCTAAACTCTTTAGCGGCTTCGTATGGCAAATCCGGAATAATTACTCCATCTACTCCGGCAGCAATAGCTTGATCCACAAATTCTTTTTCTCCGAAACAGAAAACCGGATTATAATAAGTCATCAGACATATCGGCAAGCGGGTCAACTTACGTAATTTCTTCACGAGGTTAAGAATTTTTACCAGATTAGTTCCCTGGTCTAAAGAATACCTCGATGCCTCCTGGATTGTCGGCCCGTCCGCCAAAGGATCTGAAAAAGGTACGCCCAATTCAATAATATCTGTCCCATTTTTCTCCAGTTCGATAACTAACCTGGCGGTAGTAGGCAAATCCGGAAAACCCGCGGTAATAAAAGCAATGAATGCTTTTTTATTCTGCTTTTTTAGTTGAATAAATTTTTGATCAATACGATTCATTTAGATCCTTATCCCCTCTTCCGGAGAGACAAACAAGCACCAGCGCATTCTGCTTAATTAATCTTTTAGCTTTTTTTAAGTAGGCAATCGCATGTGCAGATTCCAATGCCGGAATAATCCCTTCCGTCAAAGACAATAATTTAAATCCTGCCCGGGCTTCCTGATCAGTGATCGAAACATAATTCGCCCGCCCAATCTGCTGATAATAAGCGTGTTCCGGACCTACCCCGGGATAATCTAAGCCGGCAGCAATAGAATGCGCATTCTTAATCTGGCCGAATTTATCCTCCAAAATTTTTGACTTCGAACCATGTAAAACGCCGATTGATCCGCACCCTAAGCTAGCGGAATGTTTACCGGTAGCCAGGCCCAGACCTGCCGCTTCCACACCGATCATTTTTACATTTAAATCATCAAAAAATGGGTGAAATAATCCGATAGCATTACTTCCACCACCAACACAAGCGACTAAATAATCCGGAAGACATTTTTCTTTTTTTAATATCTGTGCTCGCGCCTCATTCCCAATCACGCATTGAAAGTTCCGCACCATTTCAGGATACGGATGCGGCCCGGCCACCGTACCGATAACATAGTGCGTATTGCGCACATGCGTTACCCAATCCCGTAAAGCTTGCGTCATCGCATCTTTTAATGTTTGCGTGCCATTTTTAACGCTAATCACATTGGCACCGAGCAATTTCATACGCAGAACATTTAAAGCCTGCCGATGAATGTCTTCTTCTCCCATATAAATATCGCAACTTAACCCAAACAAAGCTGCCACTGTAGCCGTTGCCACTCCGTGTTGACCCGCCCCGGTCTCGGCAATTAGCCTTTTTTTACCCATCCTCACCGCTAAAAGCACCTGGCCTAAAGTATTATTAATTTTATGTGCACCGGTATGTAAAAGATCTTCTCTTTTTAAATAAACCTTTTTAATTCCTAAGCATTGGCTCAAATTTTTGGCTAAATATAATGGCGTGGGTCGACCGGCATACTCGTTCAAATAATAAGTAAGCTCTTTAATAAACTTTTTATCTCTTCGAGCTTTCGCATATTCATTCTCTAATTCATCCAAAGCATAGATCAGTGTTTCCGGAACGAACCTTCCCCCAAAAGAACCAAAATACCCGCTTTTATCCGGTAATTTATTATTCATAATTTTTAAAAATTAATTCTTTGGTAATCTTTTAATGAATCATTGCTCCAAAACTCTTGGATTTTTCGGAATCCGTCAGCTAAATCATTAAACATCCCCTGCGCGCCATTTAAAGTAAAAGGTAAATTAAGCTGCGGGATGTTTGCCTGCCAAGCCGATATCTTATACATTAAAGCATTATACGCAAAAGAAACAAGATAAATAAAAACTCCGCATAATAAAACAAACACCAACAAAGCAATCAAACAACCAAACAAACAATTTAACGCCTTATTCTTCTTCTTTAAGAACTCTCCACAATGCTTGCACTTTAGCGCCGCATCCTGGATATCCTCCGCACAAAACGGACATTTTTTCATATTGTTTAGTTTAGCGGATAGCGAATCTTAGTTCGAGCCGCGTGAATAAATTTCTGAATTTCTTTATGATTCTTCTTGCCCGGCTTTAATTCCAAGCTGCTAGAAACATCCACCCAATCGGGCTTTAATAATTTAACCGCCTTCATCACATTGCTTGAGGTTAACCCTCCGGAAATAAACACCTTGGGCTTCCGGCAAACGGCTGACGCTAATATCTTCCAGTTAAATCTTTTCCCCGTGCCACCAAATTTACTCTTTGAGAAACTGTCAAATAAGTAAGCGAATGTCTTATACCTATTCATACCGACTAAATTTTCCGGGCTACTTATTCTAAATGTTTTAATCACTTGATAATCTTTAAATTTCTTACAATACTGAACAGTCTCATGGCCATGAAACTGCAACATATCTAAGCCACAAAGCTTGGCTATTTTTTTTACTGTAGAAACTTCTTCATCAACAAAAACCCCTACCCGCTTAATGCTTTTCGGCAAAATCCGAACAATATTTGCCGCTTTTTCCGGACGAATATAGCGCGGACTTTTTTTATAAAAAACGAAGCCGATGGCGGCAGCCCCGGAAAAAAAACTTACCAAAGCGTCCTCTAAATTAGTAATCCCGCAAATCTTTACCTTTACCAACCCATCACCTCTTCTACTTTACTTTTGATATCCGCTGCTTCCATAAAGGCAGTGCCGATTAATACGCTGCTCGCTCCAAAAATCTTTAAGAATAAAACATCCTGAGAATTTTTTATCCCGCTTTCAACCACCACGATCTTTTCCCGGGGAATTAAAGTAAACAATCTTTCCGTGGTCTTAAAATCAACTTCCAAAGTCCGCAAAGAACGATTATTAATCCCGATTATGGGAACTTTCAAGCTTAATACTTTTTTAAGCTCTTTTTCATCATGCACCTCGACCAGATAATCCAGGGTTAAAGTATCGGCAATTTGCATTAATTCAACAAGCTTATCCTTAGTCAACAGGTCAGCAATTAATAAAATAGCGTCCGCTCCAAAATAACGCGACTCATAAACCTGATACTCCTCAAAAATAAAGTCTTTTCGCAAAATCGGTCCGGAAAATACATTCTTTACTTGATTTAAGTAAGTCAGGCTACCGCTAAAAAAATCCTCTTCTGTTAACACGGAAACCGCCTGCACCCCAGCCTCTTGATAATTCCGAGCAATTTCCTCTAAATTAAAATTCTGCCGGATAATTCCTTTAGATGGCGAAGCCTGCTTGATTTCAGCGATAAGCGTGATCTGTTTCGGTTTATTAATTGCTTCTTTAAAACCACGTGTCGCCGGCAAATCCGCTAATTTCGCCATTAAATCATCCTGACTAAGTTGTTGCTTAGCCAAAATGATCCTCTCCTTCTTTTTTGCCAATATTTGTTTTAAAATATCTACTTTGGCCATTATTGAGAATACTCCCTTAATTGATTAAGTTTATTTAACGCTGCCTGGGAATCAATTGACTCTTGCGCCAACCTTATTCCTTGAGCGATGGTCTCGGTTTTATCCGCCGCATATATCGCACAACCGGCATTAAGCAAGACAATCTCTCTCGGATAACCAGATTTGCCCGCCAAAATATCTTGAGCAATCCTGAGATTATCGCCAATCGATCCGCCGGTTAAATCATTTAAGTTTGCCCGCCTAAAACCAAAATCCTCCGGAACAATTTCATAATCCTTTAACAAGCCTTCCTTAACTTCGGTAATAAAAGTCTTATCCGTAGTCGTTACTTCGTCTAATCCATCGGCGCCATGTACTACCAAAACATGTTTTGAGCCTAAATTATGCAAGACCTCCGCCAAAGGCCTAACCCATTTTCTAGAATATACTCCGATTATTTGATTAGTCGCCTGCGCCGGATTAATTAGCGGACCTAAAAGATTGAATATAGTTTTTTGCGCAATTTGTTTTCTTGCCGGCATAACCTGGCGCATAGCCAAATGTAAATTTGGCGCAAACAAAAAAGCAATTCCTATATTTTCAAGGCAAAGCTTAATCTTCTCCGCAGACATATCAATTTTAACGCCCAGCGCTTCTAAAATATCCGCACTACCGCACTGGCTAGATACAGAACGATTGCCGTGTTTAGCCACCGTCACTCCTGCGCCGCTGGCGACCAATGCGCTAATCGTCGAAATATTAAATGTGCCTTTTTTGTCCCCTCCGGTCCCGCAAGTATCCAAAATATTCGGTTGATCTATAACAATCGGCTCAACATACCGGCGCATCACATTTACCGCCGCAATTAACTCCACAACAGTTTCGCCTTTATTATTTAAAGAAGTTAAAAAAGCAATAATATCGGCAGTCTCCGCCGTGCCACTTAAAATCTCGCGCATTACCTGAGTCATTTGCAAATCGGTTAAATCTTTTTTCGCAGTTAATTGTTTGACTAAATCCTTAATCATTTGATTTTAATAAAATTATCCAATATCTGTTTGCCGCTTTTAGTCAATATCGATTCCGGGTGAAACTGCACTCCCCAAAGAGGATACGCTTTATGTTTTAGCCCCATAATTTCAGATTCACTAGTCCAGGCGATTATCTCTAGGCAAGTCGGCAAAGTCTTTTTCTGAACTAATAATGAATGGTAACGTGTAGCTAAAAATGGATTAGGAATATTCTTAAAAATTCCTTTTTTATGATGAAAAATTTTAGAAGTTTTGCCATGCATTAATCTTTTGGCTTGAACGATTTTACCTCCGAAACAATAACCAATTGCCTGGTGCCCCAAGCAAACTCCTAAAATTGGAATCTTCCCACAAAACTCTTCAATCACTGCGCAAGAGATACCGGCATCTTCCGGCCGGCCCGGACCCGGGGAAATCACTATTTTTTGCGGATTAATTTTTTTAACATCCTTAATCGTAAGCGAGTCATTCCGATAAACTAAAACCCTCTGCCCTAATTCGCCTAAATACTGCACCAAATTATAAGTAAAAGAATCATAGTTATCAATCATTAAAATCATTCTTTTTCTCTCCAAACTTTAGCGCCTAAATTAATCAACTTTTCTTCGATAAATTCATACCCTCTCTCTAAATGATAAATCCTAGAAATTGCTGTCGCTCCGCGCGCAGCTAACCCCGCTAAAACCAAACCGGCAGAGGCGCGCAAATCGCTGGCCATTACCGGAGCGCCCGATAAACTTTTTACGCCCTCGACAATAGCGTGCGGCCCCTCTCTTTGAATATGCGCCCCCATACGATTAAGCTCGGCAACATGCATGAATCTATCCGGATAAATTTTTTCGGTAATCACGCTAATCCCGCCAGTCACCGACATTAAGCTCATCATCTGCGCCTGCATATCCGTAGGAAAACCAGGATAAGGAAGCGTCGTAACATTAACCGGCCTTAATTTCTTATTTCCTTTAACCCTGAGTGTTCCGTCAATACGCTCAAAATGAGCACCGGCTTCATCTAATTTATCAATTAAAGACCCCAGGTGCTGATAACACACATTTTTAATCAATACATCTCCGCCGGTAATCAAAGCCGCCAAAATTAATGTCCCTGCCTCAATCCGATCAGGAATTATAGAGTGCACTGCGCCATGCAAATGCTTGACTCCTTCGATTTCAATCACTGGGGTACCATGACCCTTAATTTTTGCTCCAAGTTTAATTAAAAACTCCGCCAAATCCACCACTTCCGGCTCACAAGCAGCCGATTCAATTACCGTTTTACCGGTCGCCAATACCGCAGCCATCATTACATTATCCGTAGCCAAGACCGAAGAACCATAAACTCCTCCGAGATAAATATAAGTACCGCGCAATTTATTTGTCTTAGCGATCACGTAACCGGAATCAATATTGATCTCCGCGCCCAAAGCCCGTATACCTTTAAGGTGTAAATCCACCGGTCGCACGCCAATCACGCACCCTCCCGGAAGAGAAACTTTAGCTTTTTTTAATTTGCCGAGCAAGGGGCCTAAAACACAAAACGATGCCCGCATAGTTGAAACTAATTTATATTCCGCAATATAACTTGTACTTTTGCCGGCAGTAACGCTCACCCTGCCCTTATCAAACTCAGCCACCTTTCCTAAAGCACGCAAGATCTTAAGCATGCTATGCGTATCGCGTAAATTCGGTACGCCCTTTATTTCACAAGGCTCATCCGTCAACAAAGTTGCCGCCAAAATCGGCAACACCGCATTTTTTGCTCCGGAAACCGTAACTTCCCCTTTTAATTTTACTCCGCCTTCAATAATCAATTTATCCATTTGTTTTTTTAACCCTCGACTTAGCGATAACTACGCGTGGAATATTATTATAATCATTAATTAGATCTAAAACATCAAAATTTTTCCCCTTTAATATCGCACAAACTCTTTTCGCCTGCCGAAAACCTACTTCCAAAGCTAATAAACCATCGGTATTTAAATAAACCTCAGCTTGCTTAATTATCCGCCGATAAAAATACAGGCCATCCCGGCCGGCTTTTAAAGCAAGCGAGGGCTCGAAAGACAGCTCCTTGGACAAATTACAAAATTCCTTTTCAGATACATAGGGAGGATTACTAATAATCAAATCGAATTTTTCTTGACCTTTTTCAAAGGCACTAAAAATGTCTCCGCAAAGAAATTTAATTTTTACATTGTGCACATCTGCATTTTCCTTTGCTAACTGTAAAGCGGCTAAAGACAAATCCGTTGCCCAGACCAGTGCCTGCGGCAATAATTTGGCGATACTCACGGCAATACAACCAGAACCGGTACCTAAATCAAGAATCTTTAACTGATTAATCTGTCCAGCTAATTTTACTCTCTCCAGCGCAGAACTAACCAGAATCTCTGTTTCCGGACGGGGGATCAACGCACGCTGATCAACCTTAAACTCAAACCCCATAAATTCACTTGATCCTAAAATATATTGCAACGGTTCACCGTTAACCCGGCGGGTTAATATCCCGGAAACCTGAGCAGATTTATCTTGACCTAAACGAGCATCCTTATTCAAATATAAAGAAAGCCGGTCACAATTTAAAACATGCGATAAAACTAGCTCAGCCTCGGTCATGTTTAGCCTCTGCTTCCGCTTTTAACAATGCTTCAAAAAGCTCATCCATTTGTCCTTCTAAAATACCCTCTAATTGATGCGAAGTAAAATTAATCCGGTGATCGGTAACCCGACGATCCGGAAAATTATAGGTACGGATCTTTTCGCTGCGATCTCCGGTGCCAATCTGAGTTTTTCTAGCGCTCGATAATCTTTTAGCCTCGGCTTCAATTTTAACCTCTAAAATTCGAGCACGTAAAACACGCATCGCCTTCGCTCGATTCTTAATCTGTGAACGCTCATCCTGACAAGCCACCACTGTACCAGTAGGGATATGAGTAATTCTTACCGCTGAATCCGTTTTTTGCATGTGCTGACCACCCGGACCGCTAGAACGATAAGTATCGATCCTTAAATCTTTTGGCTCGATGACCAAATCCACTTCTTGCGGCTCGACTAATACCGCTACCGTGGCCGTCGAAGTGTGGATGCGCCCTTGCGACTCAGTCGTCGGAACGCGTTGCACGCGATGCACTCCGCTTTCAAATTTTAAACAACGGAAAGAATCCTTACCCTTAATACTAAAAACGATCTCTTTAATTCCACCGGCCTCATTAACACTGGAATACATCGCTTCAATTAACCATTTCTTTTGATCAGCATATTTAGAATACATGCGATAAAGCACCGCCGCAAAAAGTCCGGCCTCATCTCCTCCGGTACCCTGTCGAATCTCTACAATACAATCCCGTCCGGCATCCTTATCTTCCGGCTCTAGAATTTTATCTAACTTCTGCTGGAGGGCATCTTTTTTCTGGGCAAGTGTTTTTTGCTCCAGCAGCGCTAATTCCATAAAATCCTGATCATGTTTACCAGAGATCACTACCTCTAAATCAGCAATTTCATGAATAAGATCCTTATATTCGCGATAGCAAGAAACGACCAGACGAAGATCCGATAACTCTTTAGCCAATTTATTATAAAGCGACCGATCAGCAATCTGATCTTGGCTTCCTAAGAGTTGCTCTAGTTCCTGATAGCGCAAAACTGATTTTTCTAATTGTTCATACATTTAAGTAAGCGCATAACTTACGGAGAACGAAATGCGACGTAAGTAATAACTCCGACTTATCGGAGCATCCGCGAATTAATACTGTGCCTAATGAGTCCGCACTCCAATCATCGGCGAATTTATTTCTTAGCGTACTTCTTCACAAACTTATCCACCCGACCGGCAGAATCCACTAACTTTTGTTTTCCCGTAAAGAATGGATGGCATTTCGAACAAATCTCAACCCGAATGCTCGGCTTAGTAGAACGAGTGTGCACTGTTTCACCACATGCGCAAACAATCGTGCTCTCTTTATAATTAGGATGTATCTTTTCTTTCATTTTAATTCCCCCCTATTAGGTTATTCCTGCTTTATGCATTCTTTTTAGAATACATAAATCCGCAAGGATAAGTCATTTATTTTTGATTCATACTGTTTAAAAACTCTTCATTATTCTTAGTCTTGGCTAATTTCTCAATTAACAACTCCATCGCCTCAACATTATTCAATTCATTTAAAACCTTTCTTAAGATCCAGGTCTTACTCAACACATCCGGTTTTACCAACAGCTCTTCATGACGCGTATTGGAACGCTTAATGTCAATTGCTGGATAAATCCGGCGTTGAAAAAGATTACGATCCAGCTGAGTTTCCATATTGCCCGTTCCCTTGAACTCTTCAAAAATGACTTCGTCCATCCGGCTTCCCGTATCCACTAAAGCCGTAGCGATGATCGTTAAGCTTCCGCCTTCATCTACCGCACGCGCCGCCCCGAAAAATCTCTTAGGTTTTTGCAAAGCGTTGGAATCGATACCACCCGAAAGAACCTTACCGCTATGCGGAATCACCGAGTTATAGGCTCTGGCTAAACGGGTTATACTATCCAAAAGCACAACCACATCGCGTTTATGCTCAACTAAACGCTTAGCCTTCTCTAAAACTATCTCGGCCACCTGCACGTGACGTTCCGGCGGCTCATCAAAGGTTGACGAGATTACTTCACCTTTAACATTACGCTGCATATCAGTAACTTCTTCCGGACGCTCATCAATTAACAGAACAATCAGAATTACATCTGGATTATTGCTCGTAATGGCATTGGCAATTTTTTGCAATAAAACAGTTTTGCCGCTATAAGGTTGAGCGACAATCAATCCACGCTGCCCCTTGCCAATCGGAGTAAGTAAACCCATAATCCGCATAGATAATTCATCCGGCTTAGTCTCCATATTAAACGGCTCACGCGGATAAACCGGAGTAAGGTTGTCAAAAAGCACTTTTTCTTTTACCTCCTCGGGATTCTCAAAATTCACCGCCTCCACTTTAAGCAAAGCAAAATATTTTTCCCCCTCTTTAGGCGGACGAATCTGTCCGCTTACCGTATCCCCCGTGCGCAATTCAAATTTTCTAATCTGCGAAGGTGAAATATAAATATCATCCGGACAGGGAAGATAGTTATAATTCGGACTGCGCAAAAAACCGAAACCTTCGGAAAGAATCTCGAGCACCCCTTCTCCGAACATCAATCCTTCCTTCTCGGCTTGAGCCTGAAGTATTTTAAAAATCAAGTCCTGCTTTTTTAAACCGCTTGTACCGCTGGCGTTAAGCTCTTTAGCCAGCTTATTTAATTCCGTAATCTTCATATCTTTAAGAATTTTAATATCTAACTTTTCCACAACTGCCTCCGTATTTTAGAAACTTGTTTGGCGGTTTTACTTAACTGACCGCTATTATCTATGATAAAATCCGCAAAACACAACTTAGCCTTTTGCGAAATCTGAGATTTAATTCTCAAGTTTACTTGTTTTTTAGTCAGCCCTAAACTCTTTTCTCCGCGTAAAATCTGCTGCTTTCTTTTTGCCGTTACGACAATCAGTTTATCGAGCAGGTTAACTAATCCTGCTTCTACAATTAAAGCTGCATCCAGAATGATAATTCCTTTATTTGATTTCCGGATGCATAACTTAATCTGCCGGATTAATTTCGGATGCAGAATACGATTAAGTTTAGTTAAAGCAGCTTGATTCTTAAAAACAATTTCCGCTAATTTCTCCCGATCAATCAACCGATTGGCTTTAAGAATTTTTAAGCCGAATACTTTTATAATTTTACGATGAGCGCTCGTGCCCACAGAAAGAAGCTCATGCCCCAGGCGATCGGCATTAATCACTAGGCAATCTTTAGTTCTAAACATACCAGCGACAGTGCTCTTACCACAGGCAAAATTCCCGGTGACTCCCAAAACAAATTTATTTTTTCTTAGCTTTGGCATATAATGCAATATATTTATCGGCCGAAACCTTCCAGGAAAAATTACATTCCATGGCATTCTTAATCAACGAAACCCATTTTCTTTTATTTTTAAACACCGCAACAGCTTGATTAATTAATTTCAATAATTCTTCTTTAGTATGCCGCCCGAAAATAAAACCATTATTTTTATTAATCGTATCCGCTAAACCACCGGTTTTATAAACTAACGGGATTGTGCCATAACGTAAACTAATTAATTGGCCCAATCCGCAAGGCTCATATTCTGAAGGCATTAAAAAGATATCACTTCCCGCGTATATTTTATGAGCAAGCGCATCATCAAATTTTAAATTTAATGAGATCACTTGTGGATATTTATCGGCAGCAATTTTTAGCATTTTGTGGTATTTTAAATCTCCGGAACCCAAAATAACTAATTGCACATCCAGTTTACAGAGCTCATTTATCCCTTGGACAAGAATATCAAAACCTTTCTGCTCAGCCAAACGGGAAACTATCCCAAAAACCGGTATATGATTATCTTGTGGCAGATTACATATTTTTTGTAAATTTTCCTTATTCAAAGCCTTTGCTTCAAGGTTGGCGAGCGAATAGTTCTGTAAAATAAACCTATCCGTGAACGGGTCCCAAACAGAGTAATCTACGCCATTTAAAATTCCGCTTAAAACATTTTTGCGTTCCTTCAAAAGACCGTCTAAACCAAATCCCAACTCTTTGGTCTGAATCTCCTGAGCATAAGTCGGACTAACGGTATTGATAAAATCCGCAAAAATAATACCGGCTTTTAGCAAATTAATCCGATTGTAAAATTCAAACCCGTGAATATCAAAAAGCCCCTGATTAAAACCTAACTTGGGAAATTCCTCTTTAGCGAAAATTCCCTGATAACCGACATTATGCACAGTAAGAATGCACTTCATCCGCCGATAAAAACTTGTATTTAAATATAGTTCTTTTAGGTACACGGCAGTTAAGCTCGCCTGCCAATCATGTAAATGCAAAATATCCGCAGAAAAATTTATCTCTTTTAACAAATCAAGCGACCGGCGGCAAAAAAAAGCGAACCGCTCTAAATTATCCCGATAATCACCGTTCTCGTCTCCGTATAATCCGTCGCGGTTAAAATAATTACTATTTTCAATAAAGAAAACTTTAATATTTTTTCCAATCACTGCACTTGCTACATCCTTGGCTATCCGATTAATTTTTAGTTTGGCATCCGTAATACATTTGTACCCAGGCATGATCACAATCACTTCATGTCCGCAATACTCTAGAGCCAAAGACAAGGCCCCGGTTACATCCGCCAGCCCTCCGGTCTTAGCAAAAGGCACAACCTCTGAAGCAATAAAAGCTATTTTCATCACATCACATTTGCTAGCGAAAATGTAGACATCTCTAGCCAATTAGCTCCGTTTTTCATATCCACTTTTATCGGCACATTTAATTTCACCACGTTTTCCATTTCGCTCCTAACCAATTCCGCAAGCTTATTTAATTCAAAAATCGGCAGATCGAAAACCAATTCATCATGAATTTGCAAAATCATTTTAGCTTTTAAATCTTTATCCTTAATTTGCGCACCGATTTTAATCATCGCCATTTTAATTAAGTCGCTAGCCGTTCCCTGAATCGGGGTATTTACCGCCTGGCGCTGAGCAAATTGTCGTATCCCCATATTTTTATTATTAATTTCAGGAATATATCTTCTTCTCCCCAAAAGCGTCATAACAAATCCTTCTTTTTGCGCTTTTAAAATCTGCGCATCAATGAATTCTCGTACTTTGGGATAACGTAAAAAATAAGCATCGATAAAATCTTGAGCTTGATTTATCGAAAGATCAAGATCCTTGCTCAATCCGTACGCACTCTGACCGTAAATAATCCCAAAATTGACCCTTTTCGCCACCTCGCGCATCGAAGAAGTAATCTCTGATTCCGGAAGATTATAAATTAACGCCGCCGTCAATCGATGCACATCTTGATGATTACGAAAAGCATTAATCAACGTAGGATCATTGCAGAGATGCGCCAAAACCCTTAATTCTATTTGCGAATAATCACAAGAGAGCAAACAGTTATTCTCATGCGCGGCAATAACCGCTTGCCGAATTTTGCTGCCGATTTCTGTCTTAATTGGAATATTTTGTAAATTAGGATTACTCGAACTTAACCTGCCGGTTTCCGTACCCGTCTGATTAAAACAGGTGTGCACCCTACCAGTAGTTTGATCGATTAATTTAGGTAAAGCATCGACATAAGTATTTTTTAATTTAGTCAACTGTCGATACTCCAGCAATAAAACCGCAATCATATGCTTATCGCTTAAGCGCTTTAACACCTCTTCATCCGTAGACGGGCCGGTTTTAGTTTTCTTAATAATCGGAAGATTTAACTTAACAAACAAAACCTGCCCCAATTGTTTCGGCGAATTAATGTTAAATTGCGTTCCGCTCGCTTCATAAATATCCGAAATCAATTTAATTAACCGGTGTTCCAAATCATGCGAAAGCTTTTTAAGCAGGACTAAGTCCAACTTTATCCCGTCTTGCTCCATCTGAGCTAGAATACTCACCAAAGGCATTTCCAGATCAAAAAACAGCTTTGATAAATTCTTTTCTGCTAAGGCCTTTATCAAATGCGGCTTCAATCTCGCCACCAAAGACAAAGCTTCCTTAGCTCCCAAAGACCCTTGCCGAATAAATTCACCTAAATTTTCTAACGCCAGATCCTCCAACGCATAACTTGAGCGCGATGGATTTAATAAATAGGCCGCAATCATAACATCAAAATCTAGTCCATTTAAAATCAAGCCTTCTCGATAAAGAGCGACCTTTAGTTTCTTAAGATCATGCCCTGTTTTTTTTATCCGCGGATCAGAAATTACCGAACGCAACTCTAATCGGGCAAGCTGATTACTAAAAAATTTATCCTTTATCGCAAAGAGCAGGTCATCACCGGACGATCCATAAAGCGAAATTTCGTCGTCATGTTTAAGCAAGGAAGCCAGTTCTGAAGGATCACAACTAGATAAATTAGTCGGTAAGTTTTCATCAGCAACCGCCGGCAACTCTCCCAAGAGTTTTTTAAACTCTAATTTTTTAAAAATACCGGCGAGCTGCGCATAGTTCGGCTGACCGGTTTTAGCTTTTTTTAAATCCAGGTCTACGTCTAATTTTTGGTTCAAACTAATTAATTCCATATTTAACTCTATGCGCGGTTTATGTTCAAGAATCAGCTCTTTAATCTTTTCAGGTTTTACTTTCGAAATATTTTTAAACAGATTATCTAGTGAATTAAATTCCAAAATCAACTTTTTAGCGGTTTTATCTCCGATACCCGGAACCCCGGGGATATTGTCGGCAGCATCGCCCATCAATGCGATAATATCCACTAATCGCTCCGGAACAACCCCAAAACGCTCCTTAACTTTAGCCGCATCATAAAGCACTCCCTGATCTTTATTCGGACTAAATACTGAAACTTGTTTATCCACTAATTGCAGGATATCTTTATCGCTGCTCACAATGGTTACGCTCAAAGATTGTTGAGCGGCTTTTCTCGCCAACACCGCAATAAGATCATCCGCCTCAAAACCTTCTTTTTCAAAAATCGGTACTCCGTACGCACCGACTACTTCTTTAATCAAAGGAATCTGCTTGACCAAACCATCCGGCATGGCCACCCGCTGCATTTTATATTGCGCAAATTTTTTAGTTCGAAAAGTCTCCCGCGACAGATCAAAACAACAAACCAAATAATCCGGTTTTTGTTCTTTGAGTACTTTGTTAAGAATATTTATAAATCCATAAACCGCGTTGGTTAATTGGCCGCCGGAAGTACTTAAGCCACTGATCGCATAGAACGCCCGATAACAAAACGCGGTGGCATCAATTAAGAAAAAACTTTTTTTAGCCATTAATTAATTATGCAAGGAATTCAATATAAGGAAAGGTATTTTTGCGGTACGTTTCTATCGCGTCAAGGCTCTTGACGCTGCCTTTTCAATAAACGCTTCAATCTCCGGATTATCCGGATCTAAATGCTGACCATCCAACGCTTCTTTAATCGCGGTGGCCATATCCCCTTTATTATAACTTAACTTGGCCTTTCGAAGATGATCCCGGGCCTTCGCCTTATCGTCTTTGCTAATCACCGCTTTATGCACTGCAACATCCTTCATCAGGTTAAGCACATCTTCTTCTCGTTGATCAGTATTCGGCCGGGGTGATAAAACTGCGCGGATATCTTTAAATCGACTAATCGCTTTCTGAGTCCAAGGATCATCGTATAAACCTAACCCTGCTCTTTTATCCCAATAGAAAGCTGCCTTCTTTAATTCCCGCTTATTTTCATAAAAAATCGCTAGATTAGTACAGGCGCTTAAGTAATACGGATCGATATTCAGCGCTTTTAAATAGCTTTCTTCTGCCCGCGCCGGAGCCCCTGTAGCTTCGTAAATAACTCCTAAATCATTATAAGCGGCAGCATAAGTCGGATCGAGAGTAATCGCTTTTTGATATAAGCTCATCGCCAAGGGCAGATTGCCCATATTTTGATTTTCTAATCCAATCTCGCGATATTTTCTGGCCTGCTCCTGTAATTGATCGGGCTTCTCTCCGGCTACTAAACCCACCGCTTCTTGCGCAAAAAGCGAATAAAGCAAGCAAGGCGCGCCCATAAAACAAAATATAAATAATGTTGCAATTAAAATAATTATAAGTTTTGGCGGGAGATGATTATTCATATATCTTCTTATTATTATATACTTTAATCTACGCACGTCAAGAAAAATTTAAGTTTGTAACCATTAAATTCTTGCCTAGATAATCGATTCCATGTTTAACGCCGGATGGGCCACCTGTTTTAAAAAAACTAAAAGCTCTTCCGGACCAGTGGCCACTGTTTCATCAGCGATTTTTTCTAATAAATCCGGAACATTCATTTCTTTCGCTCTTTGCTTTAATTTTTCTCCCAACAGCTCTTTTAACTCCTTGGGCATCCAAACCACTCTGGCTAATCCGCCTTCAGCCGAAATAAATTTCTTACTTAAAATATACAACTTGCCTACCCCGAGAAACCCCGGAGTCTGCACCCCCCCGCCAACCGATCCGGCTAAAGTTGTAAAACTCATTCCGCAAGGAGTATTGCCGGAATAATCCCGATGCACAAGCATAACCCCGTTAGCTTCCGGAATAATCGCCACAATGCATTCAAAACATCCGCAAGAAGATTGCGGACCGTCCATCAACGAATACATACTTACCGCATTAATCGTTTGGTTGGATTTCTGCTGCACAAATAAATTAACATTCTCCCATTGGCCAAGCCGGGCGTCTAAAAGATTACCCTTAATAATCGGCTGATTAGGACCGCTAGGGATAATCTCAAAAGAGGCCTTAGCATCCAACCAGGAATATGCTCCGCATAAACCTAAACGTTCGGGAGTAACCACGCAAACATGATTCGGAGCAAAAGATTGACACAATAAACAGGAATAAAATGTATCCGTGCTCTCATCAGTCATACCAGCTAACCGTTCATCGCGCTGATCAAATATTTGTTGCGCTTGAAGAGAAATTTTTTCTACATCCAGCAAATTTGTATAAAGTTTAACCTGCACTTTATCCACAATCGCACCATACTCCGCATGTAACATCGCATGCAAAATAACTCCTAAGTGTTTCAAACGAAAACCATGATTGTAAGCATCTTGGGATATTCTAATCCAAACCATATCGCGCTGCCCCATATGCATTAAACCCATACAATAATTAAGAAAACGATGAATCTGTCTCTCAAGTATCGGTTCAAAATCTTTTTGCATCTTGCGACCAAATATATCCACCACTATCGCCAAAGGCAAAGATTTGTTTCCTATGGGCAATTGATCGATATCCGGACCGATTAATTCCACGCGACCATCCGTAATGCTCGCCTCATCGCCAAAACTTAGAAACTCAATCGCCGCGCTCGCCTTGCCGCCAAATTCAACCGCCAATTGCTCCTTGCGCACACGCTCGCCTTCAAAAGCAGGAGAATAGGGCACCGGAACATCTACCTGTGAAATTTTAATTTTAATCCCCCGCGTTAAAACACATTGAGCAGGTAATTTCCGATAATCCCGTTCCGTAACTAAAGCCTCATACATAGTTGTATCAATTTTACCTAACTGGGGCACTTCTAAATCCGTGATTATCGGCAAACCAAAAGCCAGCGCCCCCAATCCGGTGGCCGCTAAAAGTTCATCTACATGGCTAAGTAAAAGGATAAATGCCGGAACACGATTACGGATATAATCCGCGATTAGTTCCCACTGTCCGGGTTTATATCCACCATACATCAAAGGGGCGCGAATTGCAAAATTAACCGCGTAAATCGCGCTAAGATAATCATCCCCCAATGCCACAATATAATTTTCTAAACCTAGCTCAATTTTTTGATTTTGAAGCTGTTGTTTAAAAGTATTTCCGTTAATATTACCCGCTAAAAAACTGACGATACCTTTGGATTGAAAATCACGAATTAATTCTACCGCCGATTGCTCATCTTTGGCCGGACCTAAAATCACCGCAATACCGCAGATCCTCCCATCCACTAATTGCAACCCCAGCGACCGTAAAATATTATCCGGAATAAAACCTAACCCATCTTTAGGATGCTGTTGATTCAGCACGGCTAAGGCCGCCAAAATTTCCTCGCAAATCAAAGTAGCGATGCCTTTATTCAGCAATCCGCCCAGACTATTAACGCACAAGCCGCTAGAGGCAGCCTGCTGATTAGCCAAGCCCTCCGCCTGATTAAAAGCCGCTAAGCAATCGTGTAAATTCTTTACTTCTATATTCAATACAGCATTAATTAACGGTAAATAATAATTGGTTTGAGGAAATGCAATTCTTAAATCTTGGCTATTCTGACTTGTCGCGCTAGCTAAGGCTTGACGCGTAAGATCTAATATCTGAAGGGTGCCTTTTTCCCCTAAATTTTGCAGTAACGAAGGCGCCTCTTCAATTTCAACCTGTCCGGTTGATAAATCCGACATTGCCTTATCCACAAATACAACTAAGCATACGCCGACAGCTTTACCATCCTTAAATTTAACCGCCTCGGCCCTCCCCTCGCCAACGATCTCTTGAATCGGGCTATTTATCAACTCAATCTCTGCGGGCAGCTGACCGCTATGCGACTGCGTACTAATAACCTTAACCGCAACTTTATATTTTTCACAAATCAATTTAGCTAATTTTAACACTCCGCCAATCGGCCCATCGATACAAACCGTATCGTTAATCAAATAGCTATCAAGTTTTTTAAAATCATTTTCGGAGCTAATTACTACAACTCCCTTTTTTCTTGCTCCGGGTATTGCCGGTAAACTAATTGCCATTTTTTAATCCGCTCGCTTCCAATACCTGGGGTACAATTTTATCCCAACCGATAGGCATGATATGAATTCCCTGGCAGAGAGGTTTTAATTGCCTGATTAAACGGCTGGCAATCTCAATCGAAGTAGCCACCTTGTCCTTGCTTGCTTCCATTTCAAAAATTAGATCCTGCGGAACGGAGATTCCGGCAACATTTTTATTCATATAGCGCGCCATGTTTGCAGACTTCAACAAAACAATTCCCGCCATAACCGGAACTTTGATATGCCTGATCCTGGAAACAAACTCCTCAAAAATTTTTACATCAAAAACTGCTTGTGTCTGAAAAAATTCAGCACCGGCTAAGATTTTTTTCTCCATTTTAATAATCTGCGGGGCTAAAGGATCTGAGCCGGGGTTGACCACTGCGCCAACACAGAATTTCGGCGCTTCACCCTCCAGCTTATTCCCCTGCATATCAAAGCCAGCTTCCAATTTTTTAACCACCTGCAACAATTGTACAGAATCTAAATCAAAAACCGGTTTAGCCTCTGGATGATCCCCCAAACTAGGATGATCTCCGGTGGCAATCAGTATATTTTGAATTCCTAAAGCAGCAGCGGAAAGTAGATCTGATTGTAAAGCTAAACGATTGCGGTCGCGGCAGGTTAATTGAAAAATCGGCTCAAAACCGTTCTGCTTTAACAGAAAACTCACAGTTAAAGACCCTAAGCGCATTACGGAACTCTGCAAATCCGTAACATTAATCGCATCTACTTTGTGACGAATAAGCTCAGCATCCTGCAATAACCGGTCAGTATGTATTCCTTTATCCGGCCCTACCTCAGAGGTAAGCAGGAATTTCTGAGCCCGTATTTTTTCTTCGAAAGTCATACTTACTAAGCAACCACTGGCTGCTGCTTTGTTTCTAAATAACGGTACACAAAAATCCAGGCAATTACCGTTACGGGAATAGCCACAATCACCCCGACTATTAAAGCTAATAAGCCTAATAAAAATACCCCTAACACGACAAACCAGAACAAAAATAAATTAAAACAGCTGCCTTTGGTTAAACGCATACTTTCTTTCAACGACTCTACCGGACCCAGCTGTTTATCCACAATTAAATAAGTATAAAAGCTCATCCTAAGCATCAATATAATCCCCGGAACAATTAATAAAATTAAACCAACTGCTATTGCTAAAAAGTAAAGTAGCGAAGCAAGAAAATATTTAAGCAGCAAACCGGAACTATTAAAAAGCTCGGTAACCTCAAATTTCTCGCCACGATAGACCTTAAGACTAATCCGAGTTATCCCCAAAGTCATGATCATGCTCACTACCGCTGAAACAATTTGGATAATTAAATTTGCCAAAGGCATAGTTTTTTCAAAATTTTTTGCCGTGGAATTAAACATGCCGCTAATTACTATCCAGATTAACGTAATCGCAATCAGGCTCCAAAAATTTTCTTTGGTCTTCTGCCATCCGAATTTTATCGCCGCCCCAAAAGGAAACTTATCCGTCTGCATATCGCCCCCCCCTTTTTTTCTAAATGTTACCACTCTAATCTCACCGCTAACCTTCTATCAGCCTTATTATTTTAACAATTTTTTTCTAAACCTTATTTCGTCTCTGCTCGCAATTGCTGCGTTTGAGTGGCCTCCACCAGATTACGCATCAAAATGGTCACGGTCAGCGGCCCTACCCCTCCCGGTACAGGAGTAATAAAGCTGGCGCGTTTTGCCGCAGACTCAAATTCCACATCTCCGACAATTTTTTCCCCTAAACGGTTTATACCCACATCGATAACTACCGCCCCTTCTTTAATCCATTCCCCCTTGATTAAACCCGCTTGACCAACCGCCACAATCAGCACCTCTGCTCTGCATATATGATCTTTAAGTTTTCCGGCTTGGCTTGTAGCAATATGACAGACGGTCACCGTGGCAAATTTTTCCAACAAAAGCATCGCCAACGGCTTACCGACAATCTCGCTATGCCCGACAACCACCACTTCCTTGCCATATAAATCTATACCCGTAGAAATTAATAGCTCCATTACGGCATTAGCGGTACAGGACACAATCCGCGCTCGACCAAAGAGTACTTTGCCGATATTCGTCGGATGCATTCCTTCGATATCCTTATCCGGCCGGATAAGCTCACAGATGCGCAGATAATCGATATCTTGCGGAAGCGGAATCTGCACAATAATACCATTAACCGAAACATCCAGATTAAGCTTAAGTACGAAATCAATTAATTCATCTTCAGAGATACTTTCCGCAAGCTGATGCAAATTATAGGTTATCCCTAAACTCGACGCTACTTTAGCTTGAGATTTTACATAAGCCACCGCGCTAGGATCATCTCCGACTAAAATGCTCGCTAAAACCGGAGATTGCTTTAAGCCCTGCACGCAAGACCTTAACCTGTCCTTAATCTTATCCGCAACAATCTTACCTTCTAATAATCTTGCCAACACTCTCCTCCGTATTTTTACGAATTTTATAAATAATCTTATATATCTGCTTAAGCTCTCTTTGCGTCGCTTGCGTAAACTTTACATCCACCAAGCTTTTTAAATTAATTTCTACGTTAAAACAAGCGGCTGTAAAAGCCGATTCCAATAAAACCGCCGCCACCGCAACATCGCTAATTAAATTAACATTGCCCCTCTCAATCAATGGCGGACATAATTTAGCTGCCTGAAGGCAGAGTCTCGCCAAACGCAACGGCACCGCTAATGATTTTTTAATATTTTTGCTTTGATAAGCCCGAATATCCGCATCCATTAGCTCTAAGAAATCTTTACGTAATTTCTCGGATTTAGCTAAAATTGTTTTTAATTCTTTCGCAAAAACGGCATATTTAGGCTTACCTAAAGTAAAGTTAACCACCATGCTCACTAAGCTTGCCCCCATAGCCGCATTTAAAGCTGCCGCCGATCCTCCTCCAGGAGCAGGCAACCTTGCAGAAAGATCATTTAAATATTTAGTCAAACTTTGAGTTTTATAATTCATAGTTTTAAACTGTTAAATTTGCACTTAGCTCAAAGGCATTTGTAATCAAAGATACCTCCGGCTGTTGATTAGTATACAAAAACGCAAGCACGTCAAAACGCGCTGAGCGCTCTAAAAGCTTCTTACTTTTTAGATAAGCAACCGCAACCCGACCAATCTGCCTTTGTTTGCCGATCGTAACTGCCTCTTGAGGAGATCCCAGATTACAAGAATGCCTGGCTTTAACCTCAATAAAACAAATCACGCCCTGCTGTTGAGCAATTATATCAATTTCACCAAATCTGTTTCTATAATTACGCTCAAGAATCTTATAGCTTTGAGCTTTTAAAAACTTAACCGCTTCTTCTTCAGCAGCTTTTCCAAACTCTAGATTCCTTGAGCTCACCTTAAAAAACTCTTTCGATGAATAGCCGTCGGTCCGATTTTTTTCAAAATCGACCGGTGCAATGCCGTAGGATAGCCCTTATGCTTAATAAATTCATACTGCGGATAAACTTCATGATAAGCAATCATCAGCTCATCCCGCCACACTTTAGCTAAAATAGAAGCGGCAGCAATGCTTAATGATTTGCCGTCACCTCCCACGATACTCCGATAAGGTAAATCAAGCTTAAGACGCAAGTTGCCGTCAATAATTACAAACGTGCGCTTCAATACACTGGCATCTAGCTGTTTAGCTAATTTGCTAATCGCCTTTTGCATCGCCAAAATTGTCGCTTGCAGAATATTAACCTGATCGATCTTCATATGACTAACCGACTCAATCGCATATAAAGACTTACTTTTTATTTCGATAGAAGCGGCTAATCTTTTAGCCGGAGTTAATTTCTTCGAATCATCGATGCGCTGAACAAATTCATATCTTTTTAGCCACACTGCCGCCGCCACTACCGGTCCGGCTAAAGGCCCCCGTCCGGCTTCATCTACGCCAATAATGTAGTCAAAACCCTTAAGCTTAAGTTCTTTTTCGTAATGCAGCACTACTTAACTTCTTCTTTGCTTTCTATTTTAGTGGCGTGCTTGCCGATCTTACCTCTTAAATAATAAAGCTTAGCTCTTCTCACTTTACCCATACGAATAATCTCGATACGCTCGATAACCGGCGAATAAAGCGGAAATACGCGCTCAACCCCTTCACCGGAAGAAACTTTCCTCACCGTAAAATTAAGTTTAACCCCGGCTCCGCTTTTAGCGATAATCACGCCCTCAAAAGGATGTAGCCGAAACTTATCCGGACCTTCCGGAATTCTTGTGAGCACCTTAACCGTATCTCCGACATTAATTGCCGGCATCTCTTTCTTAATAAATCCTGCCTCAATTGATTTTATATCCATTACCCTTGCTCCTTTCTAATGTCTCTATTTTTTTAATAAATCCGGTCTTTTCTGCTTTGTCCGCCTAAACGCCTGAAGTTTACGCCAAACACGAATTTTATCATGATCTCCTGATACCAAAACTTCAGGAACCGACCAATTTCTAAATTTAGCCGGCCGACTATATTGCGGATATTCTAATAGATTACCCTCGAATGACTCAAAATTCAAGGAATTTTTATCTCCGAGCACTCCAGGAATCAAGCGAACTAAGCTATCCACCAAGACCATCGCCGCCAGTTCCCCGCCGGTTAAAACATAATCCCCGATGGAGATCTCTTCATCCACCAAGTATTCTCTCACCCTTTCATCAACCCCTTCATAATGACCACAGATAAATATCAAATTCCGGCATCCGGATAATTTTTTGGCATAAACCTGATTAAACCTTTTGCCCTGAGGGGATAATAAAATCACCTTAACCTTGCCTTTAATTTTTTTCTTTACTGCCTGTAGCGCCCGGAAAACCGGCTCGATTTGAATAACCATGCCTGATCCCCCGCCAAACGGACGATCGTCAACTTTGCAATGTTTATCCAAGGTATATTTTCTTAAATCATGCGTGAAAATTTTAACCTTGCCTTTAAGCTGAGCGCGCTTAATCATTGATTCATCCAGCACCGCGGAAAACATCTTCGGAAAAATACTAATTATGTCTATGCGCATATTTGATTATTATAATTCATTAAGAACATCTGTTTAAATTGACTAAATTTGTCTTCTTTAATCGCCTGACGAATTTTACGCATTAAATCCAAGAAGAAATAAACATTGTGCAAGCTGAGCAAAACCAAACCAAGCATCTCTTTAGCATTAAATAGGTGCCTCAAATAAGAGCGCGAAAAATTTTTACAAACATAGCAGGCGCATTTTGGATCCAGCGGGCTAAAATCTTCGATATAAGCAGCGTTGCGGATAACCAGTTTGCCGCAACTGGTAAATGCCGTGCCATTTCTTCCATAGCGAGTAGGAATTACACAATCAAACATATCCACGCCTCGATCAACTGCCTCCAGAATATCAAAAGGATACCCGATCCCCATAGCGTAGCGCGGTTTATCTAAAGGCAAAATCCCGGCCACCAGCTCAATAATATTATATATTAAATTGCTGCTCTCGCCAACAGAAACTCCTCCGATCGAATAACCGTCAAAGTTCATCTCTACTAAGCGCTTGGCGCAGTCAATACGCAAATCTTCATAAGTCGCCCCTTGTACAATTCCGAATAACAGCCCTCGAGCTTCGCCATGGGCATCTTTAGATCTTTTGGCCCAAGCCACCGTTCGTTCCATCGCTACTTTCGACTCTTCTTTTGTGCAAGGATAATGCACGCACTCATCAAGCGGCATCATAATATCCGAACCTAAACTTTGTTGAATGCCGATTACATCCTCAGGCGTAAGAAAATGTTTCGAGCCGTCAATATGCGACTGAAACTCCACCCCCTCTGCATGCATCTTTCGATATAACGCTAAACTAAAAACCTGATAACCTCCGCTATCTGTAAGTATCGGACTGTCCCAACTCATAAATTTATGCAAGCCCCCGGCTTTTTTAATAATCGGAATCCCCGGCTTCAAATAAACATGATAAGCATTCGCTAAAATAATCTGCGCCCCTGCTTCCTGGATATCTTTAAACATCAACCCTTTTACGGTAGCATGCGTGCCCACAGTCATAAAAGCCGGCGTATCAAAATCGCCATGGGCAGTGGTTATCTTACCCAACCGCGCTTTACTATTTTTATCCTGATGTATTAATGTATACATATTCACCACTTCCTGTTTTTGATATTTTGTTCTTTAATATTGTGGAGCGTGCATTAGAAATTTTCCGGCAAACGTGTGCAAGCCTGCCTACCGTCAGGCAGGGAATTACGTCAAGCGCAGGCGATGTCATTTTAACGTAAGGATCACGCCGTAGCGAGACGTAAACCGCCGCACACGGCGAAAATTTCGCACGCAAACAATATCCTAAAGAACAAAATATCAAATAATCAACATCGCATCCCCATAACTATAAAACCTATATTTATTCTCTACTGCCTCCTGATACGCCTTGAGCATCAACTCTTTTCCACCAAAAGCACAAACGAGCATTAAAAGAGTGGTCATTGGTAGATGAAAATTAGTTAACAGGCAATCCACCAATGCGAATTTATATCCCGGATAGATAAATAAATCCGTATGGCCTTCTTTACGGCCGGAAGCATAGGTCTCCAGCGCCCGCAAGCTAGTGGTGCCCACAGCGACAATCCGTCCTTGGTCTTTTTTTACTTTAGCCAAAGCAGCAATAGTTGAATCCGGAACTTGAAAATATTCTGCTTCCATTTTATGTTCAATTATATTTTCGCATCTTACCGGACGAAATGTGCCCAGCCCGACATGCAATGTTATATCGGCCAAATTAACTCCCCCAGACTGAATCTGCTTAAGAGCCTCTTGCGTAAAATGCAATCCGGCGGTAGGCGAAGCAAGCGCCCCGGGATTTTTTGCATAAACCGTTTGATAATATATTGTATCTAAGGGCTCCGGCTCGCGTTTGATGTACGGCGGTAAAGGAACAATTCCGAAATTATAAATTGTATCCGCGTCCGTTTGTTTAAAACTGATCTGCCCGCGCCGGCATAAAATTCCAACAATCGAGCCGCCCGCAAAATTAATTTTTTCGCCTACTTTTGTGCGGCTAGGCTGAACCAAACAGGAAAAAGTTGTACCGTTGACTCTGTGAGTAAGTAGAATTTCAACCCGGCCGCCGGTTACTTTATTGCCCATTAACCGACAATGTAAAACCTTAGTGTTATTAAGCACGATTAAATCATCTTTTCTAAAAAATCCACTAATACCTTTAAACCCTTCATGTCGTATAACGCCGGTTTTCCGATTTACGACTAAAAGGCGCGCCTGTAGCCTATTCTCTAAAGGGTACTGGGCAATCAGCTCTTTAGGAAGCGGATAATCAAATTCATTAAGTTTTAACATAGGAATAAATAATTATGAACAATCGAAGATTTAATTCAGATAGCCGATAACTTGATCAGTTAAATCGTCAATGGAATAGAGAACTATGCCGTCAGGAGCCAGGTCGGTAATCAAACGAAACTGATTAAAAAATAAGTCCGGATTATCTTTCATTAAGTACGCCCCAATGCCGACATAAATCTTCCCTTTACCGCGATGACCAAAGCTGCTCTTGACTGCTTCCTTAATAAACTGATTATCTTTGGTATATGACATTAACACCGCGCAATCGATAATCCCCTCTTCTAACCAAGCCGACCAATCCTGAAATGCATTGCTATATGCGCGCTCAGTAACCGGAATAACCGCACAAGAAACCACCAGGCTCGATGATTTAACCTTAACCAAATTAGAGATTTTACGCACTAAATCCGTAACCTGCTGACGTTTCCAATTATCCCAAGTTAAATATTCATTTTCATTATTTAAAGTTTCCAAGACATTAATACCGGTTTTATCGCGAAATCGCTCAAGATTTGCCGGCCCATAGCCATAAGTCAAACCGAATTTATTAAACCTTGAACCCGGGACAAACGGAACAGGCGACGGGTAACGCATATAATCCAGGTGTATACCGCTAAATAACGGATAACGATTAATAATTTCGTTAATAATTGAAAGCATATATGCCCCTACCCTTGGGTCACCCGGCTCTAGAAATATCATATCTTCCCGCAAATAATATTTATCCAACTCGGAACTTGTAGAAACCTTAGACAGCCTTTGATACTGATCCCGAGTAAGAATAGAATTACCGTACTTGTTGAGAATATCCGCCTTATCATTTATCCCTAATCCCAGAATGTTTACCCAAGCAAAAACTTTAATATTATTCTGCCCTGCCTCCCGAAGCAATAAATCCAGCGTATCCAACCCCGCGGCAGCAACCAGCTGATTATATTTTGTTTTATCGCAAATTTTGGAATCATAATAAGCATTGCCCGATTGAAAAATTTGCAAATAAATTTCACTTATCTTCGCCTTATTGCATTGGGTAATCAAATTATGCACCCCCTGCTCAGAATATAAGAGTTTCTTGGCGGAAAAAACCGACACCCAGACACCTAAAACTCTCTCATCTTTAACCGGAATCTGCTTATCTTCAGCGAGAGCCGATCCAAAACTAAACGCATAAATGCATAAAAATATAATTAATATTTTAAATTTCATCCTGCTCCTCATAATTCTACAGCCTTAAGCGTAGAACTAATTTCGCCGATAGGCTTCAGGGAGTACCGGCAACCGCAATATTTCTGTCGATAAAGGCCCTTATGCTTAGCCTCAATTTGAGACTGCTTAAAACCAATCCGGAAATCTTCATAATAAAAATCTATTTCAACTTGGCGGCTAATTTGCTCGCCTAATTGTTTAAGACGCTGGTGATTTTGATACGGGCTCGCCAGAAGAGTGGTGCTGAATGACCTAAAACCATTGCGCTTAGCCTGGATAGCCGTTTTCTGTAAACGTAACGACCAGCAACTTACGCACCGCTGTGCAACCGGCTCCACAGTACCGATCGCTTGAAAAAAATCCGATTCCTTGTTCTCCGGATATTCTACATCCAAAGCAATCCCTTGCCTTAGAATTTCTAATGCTGCAACACGTCGATAGTATTCGCTAACCGGATAGATATTCGGATTGTAGTAATATCCGCGAATTCTAAGCCCCTGCTCTTTTAATCTACTAAACGGATAGATCAAACAAGGTCCGCAACAAATATGCAGTAGGATATCCATCTTTAATTAGAAGATTTCTTCCTGTTTTTCTTGATTAAATTTTAAACCAAAATGCTCAAAAGCCTTACGCGTCGCTAATCGGCCGCGTGAAGTACGTTTTAAATACCCGGCCATTAAAAGATAGGGTTCGACCGCATCTTCAATTGTATCTACCTCTTCATTAAGACTAGCCGCCAGTGATTCAATCCCTACCGGCCCTCCGCCGAATGACTCCAAAATTAATTTTAAAACCTTGCGATCCAGATCATCAAAACCTGCCCGATCAATACCTAGTTCATCGAGAATCTTAGCCGCAGAAGTTTGATTGACATTTGTAATTTTCAGAACCTGGGCATAGTCTCTCACTCGACGCAAAAGCCGATTGGCGATACGCGGAGTCCCCCGAGAACGCAGGGCAATCTCAAGAGTCGCCGCATCATCAATATTCACCGATAATAACTGACTGGAATTTCTAATAATTTTAGCCAAATCTTCTTGTTGATAAAAATCCAGGCTATAAAATATTCCAAACCTACCCCGCAAAGGAGCGGCCAATAAACCGGTACGCGTAGTTGCACCGATTAATGTAAAAGGCTTAAGATTAAATTTGATTGTTTTAGCGTACGGCCCTTTATCAATAATAAAATCAATCTGGAAACTTTCCATAGCCGGATACAAAAATTCTTCGACCACTTTAGACATCCGGTGTATCTCATCAATAAACAGGATATCTCCATATTCCAAATTAGTTAATATGCCGATCAAGTCCCCCGCCCGCTCAATCGCCGGACCGCTGGTGGCCGTGATTTTAGCATTCATCTCATGGGCGATAATATGCGACAGAGAAGTTTTACCCAAACCCGGAGGCCCGCTTAAAAGCACATGCTCCAACGGCTCCTTTCTCTCTTGCGCCGCCTGAATGGAAATTTTTAAATTTTCCACAATATCCTGATGACCGACAAACTCATTGAATTTCTTCGGCCTTAAAGATATATTTAAAACTATATCTTCTTCAGATTCCTTAATATTCGTAATAACGGAATCAGCTTTCAGCAGCGTGTGTCTGGTCTCTTCGCTCATAAGGAATAATGTTCTCCTTGTTTCTGGATATAATTATATCTTCAAATTCCACATCTTGACGGGCAATAATTTCTTTCATTTTTGCCAATTCCAAAATCGCTAAAAAAATTACAATGATCTCCATCTTGCTATTGGTTTTAGAAAATAATACCGAAAGCTTAACCTCTATCTCGACCAACAACAAATGCAAGATATCGTGAACTTTTTGCTCGACCGTGTACTGGTCTTTAATGACTTCATAAAAAACTTCCCGCGGAACATCTTTTAACGCCTGAGAAAAAGCGCTGATTAAATCAAAAATACTCGCTTCAAAATATTTATCCGCTTCCTGATCTAACGCATTTACTTCAACCGGAACTTCGGTCTTCGGACGCTTAAAAACTTCCTGCTGGTCAATCTCCCTTTGCTTTAAATTTTCAGCAATTTGTTTAAATTTTTCATATTCTAACAGCCTTTTTACTAATTCCGCACGCGGATCTTCGGTCTCTTCTAAGGCCGCCAACTCTTCTGCCGGAAGCAACATTTTAGATTTTATTTGCATCAACGTAGCCGCCATTACCAAAAATTCTCCGACAACATTTAAATCCAAAAGTTGCATCAAATTAATATACTCTAAATACTGCGCAGTAACTTTAGCAATCGGGATATCATAGATATTAAGATGATCTTTTTTAACTAAATACAACAACAGATCTAAGGGCCCCTCGAACATCTCTAAGCGGATTTTATAACTCATATTTTAAGCAACCCTCTTACTTCGGCCATTTTTTTCTTAGCCGCCAATGTTGCTTTTTGACGACCGGCAGATAAAATCTCCTCAATCTGCTTTTTATTATTTAACAAAGATTGTCTTTTTTCCTGGATGGGCGCTAACAATTTAACTAATATCGCTGCCAATTCCTTTTTACATTCGGTACAACCAATCTGCGCTTTTGTGCAACGCTCATGAATTTGATGCATAAGCTCGGGGGAAAATGCGGCATAATAAGACCAAACACTGCAAATATCGGGATGCCCGCAATCCGCAACGCGAATACGCTTTGGATCGGTGAACATTCCCTGCACCTTTTTAAAAATGGTTTCCGGTGCATCAGCTAAAGCAATATAATTATTATAACTTTTGCTCATCTTGCGGCCGTCTAAACCTAATAAACGGGTGGTCTGGGTAAGCAGAGCCCGCGGCTCTACAAAACAGGCTGTCTTGTATAAATAATTAAATTTGCGCACAATTTCTCGGGTCAGCTCTAAATGCGGCAACTGATCCTCGCCCACCGGAACGCTATCGGCATTATAAAGCAAAATATCCGCCGCTTGCAAAACCGGATACCCTAAAAAAGCATAAGTGCTTAGATCGCGATTATCCGCTTGCCGCAACTGCTCTTTATAGGTAGGACAACGCTCAAGCAACCCCAAAGAAGTAATCAAGGAAAGAATAAAATAAAGTTCCAGATGTTCCGGCACCTGTGATTGAATAAAAATAGTCGATTTTTCAGGATCAACCCCGCAGCTAAGCCAATCCGTAACATTATCCAAAATGTTCGTTTTTAAGAGATCTGTATTTTCGTACTCAGACATTAAGGCGTGCCAGTCAGCGACCATAAAAAAACAGTCGTATTCATCTTGTAACTTAGTCCAATTGGCTAGGGCGCCCACCAAATGGCCAAGATGTAATTTACCCGTTGGTCGCATGCCACTGAATATTCGCTTCTTCGTCATAATTTAATCCGCTATAGCTATAATTTCCTCGCTATTTTCTCTATATCGTAAGCCTCGATAATGTCGCCCTCAACTAGCTGATCAAACCCACCAACCGCAATCCCGCATTCGAACCCTTCTCCCACTTCGCGAACATCATCTTTAAAACGCTTAAGACTGGAAATCTTGCCCTCAAAAGCCACCGCTCCATTGCGCATCAACGTGACCATGCAATTTCGATTAATCTTGCCCTTCGTCACAAAACATCCGGCAATAATGCCGGAATGCGAAAGTTTAAACATCTTCCTAACCTCTGCTTTGCCTAAAAATACTTTCTTTAATTTCGGATCAAGCATTCCTTCCACGGCAGCTTTTATATCATTGGCTAATTCATAAATGATGCTATATATTTTAACTTCAATTCCTTCTTTTGAAATAAGTTCCTTGGCCGGCTCATCAGCGGAAATATTAAATCCCAAAAGCAACGCATCAGATGCGACCGCTAAAATTACATCGGAAGCGTTGATGTTTCCTGCCCCCATATGCAAGATATTAATTTTTATCTCGGAAACATTTAATTTATCCAGCGTATCTTTAATCGCCTCCAGCGACCCCTGAACATCTGCCTTAATAATTAAATTTAATTCTTTGATTTTACCTGCGGCGATCTGAGCATGCAATTCTTCCAAGTTTACCCTATGCACCTCTTTAACCTGCAGCTGTTTTTCTTTTTCCACGCGCGCCTGAATCAAGCTCTTGGCTTGTTTTTCATCTTCCATTACAAAAAACTGTTCCCCAACCTGCGGGATTCCGTTTATCCCCAAAATTTCTACCGGAGTTGCCGGACCAACTGTCGTTACCCCTTGCCCTCGGTCATTAAGCATCGCCCGAATTTTTCCATATAAATTGCCGACAATTATATTTTGGTTAAGACGTAATGTCCCATTTTGCACCAAAAGCGTAGCTACCGGCCCCTTACCCTTAGCCATCCGCGCCTCCACCACTACTCCATAAGCCAGGCGATCAGGATTAGCTTTTAATTCCATAATTTCGGCTTGCAACAAAATCATCTCCAGTAAATTATCAATTCCCGCGCCGGTTTTAGCCGAAACCGCAACCGTAATTGTTTTGCCGCCCCAATCCTCAGGGTTTAATCCGGCTATTGCTAACTGCTTTTTAACTGTATCTAAATTTGCCTGCGCTTTATCTATTTTATTAATCGCCACAATAATCGCTACTTGCGCCGCCCGCGCATGATCAATCGCTTCTTGAGTTTGCGGCATAATTCCGTCATCAGCAGCCACGACTAACACCACGATATCGGTTATCCGCGCCCCGCGTGCACGCATGGCGGTAAATGCTTCATGACCCGGCGTATCTAAAAAAGTGATCTCCCCCTGCGCCAGGCTAACCCGATAAGCGCCGATATGCTGCGTAATTCCGCCATGCTCATCTTCAGTAACTTTAGTTTTACGTATTGCATCCAACAATGAGGTCTTACCGTGATCAACGTGTCCCATAAAAGTAACAATCGGAGAACGACTCTTTTGATCTTGCGGCCGATCTATTTTCTGATGTTCCTGCAAAACCACTTCTTCGGCATTTAAAGCTTTCTTAATTCCAAAATTATATTTTAAACATAACTTACTTAAAACCGCTTCATCTAAGGTCTGGTTAATCCCGGCCATCACCCCCATACCCATCAAATGCTTAATTAGAATTGAAGACTTCTCCTGCAATTTTATAGCTAAATCTTTAACCGTAATTGGCAACTCTAACTCAATTTCTTTTTCCGGAATAACCTGAACTTCAATTTCAGAGATAGATTCGGAGGGTCGATTCACTTTAGTCAAAATATCCGGAGTAGCTGATGATTTTATTTTCGCATCTACTCCAACTTTAATCTCAGATTTATCGTGCACCGGCTTAACTTGAACCTTAATCTGCACCTTTGCTTCTGGCTTTACTATTGGTCGAACCGGCTCTTTAACTTCGCTATGCGCTTGAAGCTTTACTACTGGTTTGCCCTCCGGCTTATGCTGAACTTTTACTACAGGAGTTATTGCCGGCTTGATCCTGACTTTCACTTCCGCTTTTGGTTCAGATTTTATTACCGGCATAAGCCGTGATTTAAATTGCGGCTTCTGAATTTCTTCGGCTTTTCTTAATATCAATTTAGGCTTGAGCGATTTAGCCATCGGTTTCATGCTCGTCCATTTAGCCTTAACCTTAACCACCGGCTTCTTAATTTTTACTCCCGCCTTGACAGCGGGTTTGACTTGCAATTTTTTCACCGTTATTTTTTCTTTTTTTATTTTTGACATATTTTCTCTTTCCTGCCCGCCAAGCTTTACCACGGGCCTATCCGCCGATAATCATAGCGGTTCTTGATATTAAAAAACTACAACAATTTCTTAGCTTCCAGGATAATTTTTTGCGCCTTCTTCTCCCCGATACCCTTAATTTTGGTTAGTCCCTGTACCTGAAGCTTAATAATATCATCTGCATTCTTAATTCCAGCTTCTTTTAAGCTCTCGGCAATTTTTTGACCCACCCCCAAAAGCTCTCCCAGCGAAGACTCCTTCTCTATTTCTTTTTTCGACTCTTTTTTTGCGTCTTTCTTAATTTCTGCCTTTGGCGTTTTTTTAGATGTTTTTTTAGTTTCCTTCTTAGCCTTCTTAATTTTAGCCGGTTCCAGCAGGCTTGCGGCTGCTTCGATCGCCGTAACCGCTACATCTGATTTTCCACCGAGTGCCTCGGCAGCAATCATACTTTTAGTGCGAATATCCAGTTCCCAACCCACCAAACGAGAAGCTAACCGCACATTCTGGCCATGCTTACCGATGCTCAAAGAAAGCTGGTCATCGTCCACCACTACATTCGCCTTCATCTTATCCCGATCTAATTTTATTTCAGAAACCTTAGCCGGAGAAAGAGCAGCTTTAATATATTCCCGCACATCATCATTAAAACGTACGATGTCAATTTTTTCACCCTGCAACTCATTAACAATATTTCTTACCCGGTTTCCACGCATGCCTACGCAAGCACCCACAGCGTCCACTTTATCATTCTTAGAGTAAACCGAAATTTTAGTACGTTCGCCGGCTTGGCGCGAAATACCTCTGATCTCCACGATACCCTCATAAATTTCCGGAACCTCTAATTCAAATAATTCCTTAACTAAATTAGGATGCGCGCGAGAAAGAATAATCTGCGGGCCCTTGGTATCTTTTTTCACTTCAACCACATAAGCCCGAATACGCTGCCCTTGCTTAAATTCTTCTTTAGGCGATTGTTCGCGCTTAAGTAAAACTCCTTCGGCCTTACCTAATAAATCTACAATCACATTGCCTTTTTCAAAACGGTAAACCGTACCGCTGACAATCTCTCCTACGCGGTTTTGAAATTCTATAAAAACCACATCCTTCTCTGCTTCGCGCATTTTCTGAATAATCACCTGACGCGCGGTTGAGGCAGCAATGCGTCCAAAATCGATATTCGTGACTAATTCATTATTGCGATATGCCCGGATCTCTCCGGTAACCCGGTCAATTTGAACCTTAAACTCCTCAAGCGGTTTTAAGTCGATCACCCTCTTAACCGCACTAAGCATAGCGCTTTCTACCGCCTCAAGCATGATTTCTTTTTTAATTCCTTTTTCTCGTTCAATCTGTTCGATAATTGCTAAAAGTTCCTGACTCATTTTTTATTCTCCAGTTTTAATTAAATCACTAGTTGTGCCTTGTTTATGGTTATTAACGGAATCTCCACAACTTGACTAGCCGCCTGCAAATATACGGTGGTGGGATTAACTTTGCTAATTGTCCCCTGCCACTGACATTTGCCGCCGACTAAAACATTAAGGAAAAACACCGCCTCTTTATTTAAAGATCGCAGAAAATCTTTCTCTGTCTTAAGCAGCCGATCAAGACCCGGCGAAGAAACTTCCAGGATATACCGCGATGCAAAAATATCTTTTTCATCTAATGCCTGGCTTAAGTCACGACTCAACTGCGCGCATTCATCCAAATTTATTCTACCGTCCAAGCGATCCGCTAAAACGCTTAAAAAAATATTCGCGCCTTCCTGGCGATAATTTACTTCCACTAATTCAAAACCTTGAGCAACAAATCTCTGCTCAAACAACATCTCTAGTTCTTTTTCCAAGCTTTGCTTATCCATAACTGCTTTTCTAAATAATCACCAACTTAGAAATTTGCTCCACTGCTTGTTGCCGGGGCTTAATTATCTTTTCTTGCGTTAAGCGCACTTTTATCTCTATCGTCTGTTCGACAAGCGAATTACGGCCAATAATCAACTGTAGCGGGATACCGAGAAGATCCGCATCCTTAAACTTAACACCCGCGCGTTCATCGCGATCATCTAAAAGCACCGGTAATCCTAAGGCAGCCAACTGATCATGCAACGCCATCGCCTCCTGCATAATCAAAGCATTAGTTACATCTAAAGGCAAAATAATGATCTGGTAAGGAGCTACTTCTTTAGGCCAAACAATACCTTCTGCATCATTATTCTGTTCAATTATCGCCGAAACTAAACGCGATACCCCGATCCCATAACACCCCATAATTATCGGCTTAAGCTCTCCGGAGGCATTCGGAAAATTTGCACCTAAAGCTTGGCTATATTTTATCCCTAATTTAAATATATGCCCTACTTCAATAGTATTTACCTTCTCCATCTGGCAATTACATTTAGAACATAGTAAACTATCCGCATTAAAAGCTTTGGCTTGGCTACATTTCTTGCATACTAAAACCAGGTCTTCTCCCTGAACAGCCGGAACCATAAACTCATGAGATTCTTTGCCCCCCATAACCCCGGAATCCGCTTCCGTAATTAAAACCGTTAGCCCACAACGCTTAAATATTCTTTTATAGGCCTCATAGATTAATGCATAGTTCTTATTTAATCCTGCTTGGTCCTGATCAAAACTATAGGCATCTTTCATTATAAATTCACAGGCGCGAATTAATCCATTGCGCGGCCGGATTTCATCACGGAACTTAGTCTGAATCTGATAGAGTAGCAGCGGTAATTGCCGATAGCTAGAAACCACATTTTTTACTAAATCCGTAATAATCTCCTCATGTGTCGGGCCTAACACAACGTTTCTCCCGCGCCGGTCGACAAATTTAAACATTACCTCGCCGATATCCTGATCCCGACCGGTTTTCTGCCAAAGCTCCAAAGGCTGCAAAGCCGGCAAAAGCAATTCGCTAGCGCCGCAAGCTTCCATCTCTTGACGTATTATCCTCTGAATATTCTCCAAAACCCTTAAGCCCAAAGGCAGATAAGAATAAGCTCCGGCCATCAGCATACGCGCTAATCCTGCGCGCAATAATAATTTATGACTTAAAGATTCTGCTTCCTGCGGAGTTTCTTTAAGCGTAGGAATAAATACCTTACTCCAGTGCATAATTATCCTTTTTGAATATTTCTTTTAATAAATCTAAATTTCTGCTAACCATTTAAAGAGTTGCTTAACACTTTAATCGCTTGTTCTTCGCTATTTCCTTTAAAAGCACCTTAACGCAATCTTTGAAAAGAACTTTCCTAATCACCTTGCCCTTATTAAAAAATAAACCGGCAGATTTTCCGAAAGCAATGCCCAAATCCGCTTCTTTTGCTTCACCCGGACCATTAACCACACAACCCATCACCGCAACTTTTAACGGCCGGATTAACTTTAAATCTATAGTTGAATCTATTTTCTGCTCAAGCTCTTTAACCAGATTAACCAAATTTACTTCACAACGTCCACAAGTCGGACAGCTGATCACCTGAATATTACTATTGATTAATCCTAATGACTCCAAGATACACTTCGCCGCCCTCACCTCTTCAATGGGATCATCGGTAAGCGACACCCTTATTGTATCACCAACACCCTCAGATAGCAAAGCCCCTAAAGCAACGCTTGATTTTATTATCCCCTTATAAGGAGAGCCGGCAGCCGTAAGACCAAGGTGCAAAGGATAACGGCAAACTAAAGCTATCTTACGATATGCCGCTAAGGTATCCAAAACATTGGAAGCTTTCAGTGAAATTACTATATTATCGAATTTAAGTTTTTCTATTTTCCTTAGATAGCTGAGACAGGAGCGCACTAACCTTTCCGGCATACCGGTACGTTGAGCGCTGTATTCTTTAACCGAACCGGAATTAAGACCGATGCGCAAAGGAACTCCGGCATCTTTTAAAGCCGCAACCACCTCTTTAATCTGGCTATCTCGATCAATATTTCCCGGATTAAGCCGAATCTTATCCGCGCCATTTTTTATCGCCGCCAACGCTAAGCGCCAATCGAAATGAATATCGGCAACCAACGGTAAAGCAGTATTTTTTTTAATCTCTTTTAATGCCTGAGCATCCGCAGAATCCTTGATCGCCAAACGCACGATTGAACACCCGGCAAGTTCAAGCTGATTTATCTGCTTAACTGTTTTTTTAATATCCGCGGTCCTAGTTTTAGTCATCGATTGAATAGCGATCGGATTTTCGCCGCCGATATGCAGCTTGCCGATCCGAATGACTTTGGTTTTTCTACGCTTAATCTCCATATTACTTTCCTACCAATTTACTAATTTTTTCTCCATAAAGCCTTAAAATATCGTTATAAGTAACAAACAAAGCGAGCGCAATCATCAGGCTCATTCCGATATTATTAATAATCTTTTCTGTTTTTACGCCCAACGTTTTTTTTCTCAATTTTTCTAATCCTAATAAAAATATGTGCCCTCCGTCTAAAATGGGTAAAGGCAACAAATTGAATACCGCCAAACTCACGCTTAATACTGCCACCAGATGCAACAGCGCCATTAACCCCAATTTTGCGGTTTTCGAGGTAATAAAAAATATACCTAACGGCCCGGTCATCGAATCGCGCATCGACATTTTCCCGCTTACCAATCGCCATATTCCTTTATAGGTCGCTACCGTCAGATCAATTGTTTTACTTAATCCCAAATAAGCGGATTCGATCAATCCATGCCTAACCTCCACAACCTCATCAAAAGGCGTAATGCCAATTATCCCTAATGATTTCTTTTCCCCTAATTGATTATCCAGAACTTTGTTTTTTAATAAAACATTAAATTTCAACTCTTGGCCGTTACGCATTAATAAAAGTTCGATTGAGTCTTTATTCTTATTTTTCTGAATCTGACTCTGTAAATCTTCCCAATAATAAACTTTTTTGCCGTTAATCTCAATAATTTTATCCGCCACCTGCAGACCGGCAAGTTGCGCACCATAACCGTCAATCAAACCGCCAACCTTAGCCGTCAATGTCGGATAACCGGTAAACAAAATAAACCAGAAAAATAAAAATCCTAAGATGTAATTTAAAAGCGGACCGCAGAAAATAATCTGAAACCTTTTGCCCGGAGATTTCGAAAAATATTCATCAGCCGCACCTTTGCATTCGCCAATGGCATCTCCGGCCATCTTCACGTATCCGCCCAAAGGAATGAGACTTAAAGAATATTTTGTCTCCCCGATCTTTCGAGCAAATAGTTGCGGTCCGAAACCTAAAGAAAATTCCTCCACGCGCACCCCTGCACGCCATGCCGCCATAAAATGGCCAAACTCATGCACAATAATCAGTAAACTTAAAATTAAAACAAAAATTATGATCGAAATCATTTTTTAATTATTCTCCGATAAATTAGCTTGATAATGCAAAGGCCTCTTGCCTGGCCCAAGCATCCGCGCACATAATCTGATTCAAAGTTGGATTGACAACTTTTGAGTGACGTTGCATTACCTTCTCCACTATTCTGGGTATAGTTAAAAAATTAATCTTCTTTGCCAGAAACCTGTCCACGCCTACTTCATTAGCCGCATTTAAAACCGCCGGCATTGTACCTAATTCCCGAGCCGCCTGATAAGCAAGCGCAAGACTTGGGAACTTACCCAGATCCGGTTTTGCAAAATGTATTTTACTTAACGCGTAAAAATCAATTCCGGCGAATTTATTTGCCAACCGCTCCGGATATGACAAAGCATACTGAATCGGCACGCGCATATCCGTAGCGGAAAGCTGTGCCATAATTACCCCGTCATTGAACTCTACCATAGAATGAATCAACGCCTCAGGATGAATTAATACTTTTATTTTTTCAACGCCTATGTTAAATAAAAACATCGCCTCCAATAATTCCAACCCCTTATTCATTAATGTCGCCGAATCTACCGTAATTTTCTTACCCATTTTCCAGCGAGGATGCCGTAATACCCTTTCAATAGTCACTTGCTTGAATTTGCTCCGCGGTAAATTCCAGAGCGGGCCGCCGGAAGCCGTGAGATATACCTGTTTCACGCTAAGCGCATTTTGCCCCCCCAGACTCTGCCAGATAGCCGACTGCTCGCTATCCACCGGTCGGATTAAAACCTTATGCTCTTTGGCCAAACGCATCACTAAAACTCCGGCCATCACTAAGGCTTCTTTATTCGCCAGGGCGATTTCTTTGCCGCTTTTAATCGCGCTAATTAATGGTGCCAACGCGGCTGAACCGGTAATGGCAACCATCACCTGCTGAACATCCCGGTAATTAACCAGCTCCTCTAAACCTTCTGCGCCACTTAAAACTTTTACCGAAGACCCCAGGCTGACGCTCAATTTTGCGGCTTGTCGCGGATTTCCAACGCACACCAGCTTTGGATGAAATTCATCAATCTGCTGTTTTAATTTAACAATATCGGAATTAACGCTTAAAGCCACGATCTTAAATTGCCCTGGCAGGTTTCTAACTACCTCAAGCGTACTCTGACCAATAGAGCCGCTAGAACCCAAAACCGCAATATTCTTCATTTATAATCGCGCTAAGATAAAATAAAATACCGGAGCCGTAAACAACAAGCTGTCAATTTCATCTAATATTCCGCCCATACCCGGAAAAATATTACCGGAATCCTTAACCTGACAATCCCGTTTTAGCAAAGATTCCGAAAGATCTCCCAATTGTCCTAAAATTCCAAGGCTCGTCGCGATAATCAATAACTGCCCATACCCAAAAGGAAGAAACCCCTTGCAAGCTAACCCTCCTAAAATACTAAAAAGCAACCCACCCAAAGCCCCCTCCACCGTCTTCTTCGGGCTAATATGCGGAATTAAAAGTTTCTTTCCCCATTTGCTTCCTACTAAATATGCCCCGATATCCCCCAGCTTAGTGATTAAGAGCAACGCCGCCAAAAACCCCAATCCTCCAGGTAAATATCTTATTTTAATCAAAAAACTAAAAAACCAGGAGACGTACAATATGCCGAAAAGAGTGGTAGAAATATCCACAATTACACCGGAACTATCCCGGCGCTTGAATTGCATAAGGATGAGAAAAAACAACGCCAAAACAATAAAAAGCAACTCCCAGCTTTTGGTCGGCTCAAATCTAAACATAATCGACAAAGGAATAATCGTTCCCATGCCGATTCCAAAATACTTATAAATGCTTATTCCCTTTTTCTCAAGCATTAAGAAATACTCATACAGTCCACCGATAATAAATAAAATGATCACTAAACTGCACAGCCAATCGAAGAAAATAACTCCGCAAATAATGCTGATAAGTACCGTCGCGCTAATTATTCTTTTCGTGAGCATCTAGGCCTCCAAATCTCCTAATCCTTTTTTGATAAGCTTTAATCGCTTCTTTTAAATCCTCGATTCCAAAATCCGGCCAGCATTTAAAAGAAAAATAAAATTCCGAATATGACAACTGCCAAAGTAAAAAATTACTAATGCGCATTTCGTTGCTTGTGCGAATAAGCAAATCCGGATCAATAATATCCGCAGTATAAAGATACCGGCTAAATTCTTGGACCTCCAGGCTTTGCGCGTCTATTTTTCCCTGCAACACATCCAGTGAAAATTTCTTAGCCGCATCGACGATCTCCTGTCGACCGCCATAATTTAAAGCCAAAACCACCCTTAAGCCGGTATTCCCCGCAGTCTTGACTTGCGCTTTTTTAATTTTTACCTGCAAATATTTGGGAATCGGTTCAGCCCGGCCGATAACCGTAAAACGCATATTATTCTTCTGAAACTGCTTAATTTCTTGATCTAAAAAATTTTCTAAATAACGCATTAAAACATTGATTTCACTTTTCGGCCTACTCCAATTTTCTGTCGAAAATGCAAAAAAAGTCACAATTTTAATTCCCAAATTACCGGCGCTGCGAATAATCTCCTTTACCCGCTCTACTCCTTGACGGTGTCCGGCTGTACGCGCTAAGCCTCTTTCTTTTGCCCAGCGGCCATTACCATCCATAATAAAAGCTACGTGCTTAGGGATTTTAGAATTTTCCTGCATACTACTGATGTACCTGGTAATCTATATCCGGAAAGAGATTATCTTTATATTCAATATCCGCAAGCCAGTTTTCGTCAAGACGATTAGCTCGAATATCTTCATAGATTCGATTAAACCTCAAAAGATGATCTTTAGTGCGGCCAACCGCATAACTGGCATGAGTGCCCGTGCCTAAAATAAACGCCCAATCCGAGCTCTGTGCCAAAAGCAATTCGCGTAAAGCCTGATTTAATGCCCGACGCATTAGGCCGCCGGCGCCGGGATTATTCCTAACTAATTCGCTCATCCGCTCTGAAGCAACATGCAAATGACGATAGATCCAATCATTGGTTCCTTGCAGCCACATCTCTGAATACCCTTTATAACCCCAACTGGAAAAAGACGGAGTAACCACCTGATTACGCGGATTCTGATCTAAATATTCGCTCGGCGTAATCAAACCAATTTCATTCTGGTCGCAAGCAATTTTACGAAATAAAAAATCCAGCCACATCGGCCCCTCATACCACCAATGCCCGAAAAGCTCCGCATCGTAAGGAGAAACCAAAATCGGAGCCTTGCCCATCAGATCAGAAAGATAGCTTACTTGTTTCTGACGATTAAACATAAAATTTCCCGCATGTTCTGCCGCGCGATCACGAGCCCACTGCGCGACATAAGGCGACTTATGATTGGTGTTCCCGGTAATCCGGTAATATTTAATTCCGGTATTAATCCGTACTCCATCCGGGTGGATATAGGGCTTAATATAATCGAACTCCAAATCAAAACCTACATCCCGATAAAACTCTCGATAGTTATAATCGCCAGGATAACCCTCAATAGAAGACCAAACCTGTTTTGAAGATTCCAGATCTCTGCCAAAAGCCGCTACTCCGCTGCCTTTACAATAAACCGGAGCAAACACTCCATATTTAGGTCGCGGAGTTCCATGCAACAAACCATGCGAATCCGTGAAAAAATAACGCAAACCTGATTCTTTAAGTATCTCATCATGCCCCGGACAAAAACCGCACTCCGGCAACCAAATACCCCGCGGCCTTCGACCAAAAGTATTTTCATAATGATCCGCAGCCACCCTTACCTGAGCACGCACTGAATCACGGCAAACATCCATCAGCGGAAAAAATCCATGCGTCGCTCCACAGGTAATAATTTCTAATTTACCTAAATCCTGAAACTTTTTAAAAGCCGATACTAAATTAAAATTGTACCGGTTAAAGATCTCTCGCGCATGCGAAAATCTCTCAAAATACATCTTAGCCAGATTATTAAAATCCGGTTGCCATTTCGTTCTTTCAATTTCTTTTTGGGTCAATTCGATGAGTTTATTAATATGTTTCAAATAACGCTGCTGCAGCAGGGGATCGGCAAGCATCGAAATAAGCGTGGGACTTAAAGTCATCGTAATCCGAAAATCTATGCGGTCATCAACTAACCCCTGAAAAACAGAAATTAAAGGCACATAGGTTTCCGTAATCGCTTCGTAAAGCCAATCCTCTTCTAAAAAATTCTCGTGTTCCGGATGGCGCACAAAAGGCAGATGTCCATGTAAAACTAAACAAAGGTATCCTTTAGGCATTGTTTTTATTTGGTTTCTCGAGTTACGGTTGGAGTAATGGTTCGCTCATCTTGCTTATCTGCAGAGATTGCTTTAACCGGAATTACTTGTTTACCATCCGGTAAATAATAACGCAGGGTAAAGGTACCATCCGGCCGCAATTTTATCGGTAACCCCTGAACCGTTACCAGGGCGTCTGCTTCAGTTGCCCCGTAAACAATTAGTTCGCAATCCACTTTCAACCAAAAATCTTTAATTACTGCAGCCTCTTTCTTTACCGGACTGCTCGATATTCCTGAACTAAATAACCCCTGTTTTATGCGTTCCTGCCAAGCGCCGCCAACGGGCGAGCTCTTACCTAAACCAAAACCCATACCATAAAGCCGAGCGAACATCTCATCCGGTATCATCCACTCTTCATCGGTAACCCAAGAAGGACCATCGAGCGGAGTTTGCACGACATTGGAGCGTAAAATAGTAACAAACCTGCCATCGGCTAACATTAATCCTAAATCCACGCACCAAGAGCGACCGGGACCGGAAGTATCCACATACCAACTATTCGCAAAATCATTAATTTGAATATCAAAAAACCTATTGGCATTCGATCCGTTGAAAATAACATTCGTAACGTCATAAACTCTTAAAACTTTTTTAGCGCGATAAAAATCATCGCCAAATTTATTCTTTAAACCCGAAACAGTCTGATTCCTTAACTCCCAATAAGTATGCAACCAGCGCGGATCGCGAACTTGTAAAATAATTTTATCCTGATCATAAGCAGAAGGCAGCTCCTGCGCTCGAGTCGGCGGAGGAGAACTCTCCTGTACATGAGAAAATTTTGTATTAACTATCGCTGTTTCATAAAAGCTCGAGGCCTCTTTAGGCAGCTGCTTATTAACAACTTTTTTAGAAGATGATTGAATTTTCAACCTACGCTTAAATTCAGGTTTTATTTTGGAAATTTTTTCCTTCAATGCCTCTTTAAATTTTTTAAAAATTTTCCTCATCCTCTTCCTCCCTCCAAAAAAAAAGGGGATTCTCTCCCCCAAACTATTCAACAACCTTCTACTGTTTGCTCTTCAATACGCCTTACTTCATTTCTTAATTTTATTCCCATTTATCAGGGCTTGCCTTGAAGCTTCTTCTAATGCTTCTTTAAGTTTGGTTACCTTTTGCAGCTCTTCCTTTAAGCTTATATTTATTAACTGCTCCTGAACTAGGTCTTTTTTAGTCGCTTCTAAAGACGCGGTCAGCTCTTCTAGCTGACTTTCTTTAGCCTTAGCTTTTTCCTCTAAAGCCGATTTCTCTTGTACGTATTTACTAGTTTTTTCTTCCAAAGCAAGCCGCGCCGCCATCTCTTTATCGCGCGCAGCCTTCTGGCGAATCGAGCTCGAACAAGAACCCAGCGTACTAAAAAAGAACACTGCCAACAATATCGCTAAAATTACTACGCTACGATTTTTTAAAAAATCGGGCATGTTAAAACCTAAATTTACTTAAGATTGTCTTTAGGCTCATTTAATTCATAAGCTCCGCCGGAATCACTTTTAACCTTAGTAATATTCGGCAGGATGACTATCTCAACTCGACGATTTTGTTTACGCCCATCGGAAGTTTCATTAGAAGCCAACGGACGATATTCGCCATAGCCAATCGCGGACAAACGCTCAGGCTGGATTCCCTGATCATTTGCCAGATAATGCAAAACACTTAAAGCCCGGGAAGTAGAAAGTTCCCAATTAGATTTATATCCGCTTTGCTTAATCGGAACATTATCCGTATGGCCTTCTATGCCGATATTAAACTGCGCCATATTGTCTTTCAATATCTCTGAAACCTTAGTCAACAATGGAAGCGCCGCCGGCCTGATTTTGGCTTTTCCGGAATCAAATACTAGGTCTCCGACGACGGTAATGACTAGCCCTTTCTCCATCATCTGAAGCTTAATTTGTTTATCGGTTATCTCCTGCCCGAGTTTCTGTTCCAGCACCCCTTTAGAACGCGCCAGCTCATCCAACTGCGCGCTCAACTCTTGAATTTTCTGAGCATCGCTCCGTTTGCCGGCTTGAAAAATAAAAGTACAACCCGCTAAACTAATAGCGATAAATGAAACTAGAGCAAATTTAAAAAAATTATTTATCATTTTTCCCCCTTGGTTTTAGCGACGAACAGGGCATCGAAGAATCTCTTTGCCTATTCTACTGAAAGTTAAATATAACACAACCAATTTTATTAGTCAAGTGTTTTATCCTCAACCACTTAGATAAAAATAGTGTCCCTTCTAGCGCTACCTACAGAGACCATGGTAATTTTTACTCCCAACAGTTTCTGCAACTCCAAAAGGTAAGCCCGGGCATTCGGATGCAGCTGTTTAAAAGAACTTGGCTGCTTGGTCTGAGCCGGCCAACCCGCCATCTGCTTATAAATTACGGTTGACTTGCTTAAAACCTCTAAATCCGAAGGAAACTCTTTAAAAATTTTACCTTTATATTTATAAGCAGTGCAAATTTTTACCTTAGCCAACCCATCAAGCACATCCATTTTCATGATTGCCAACTCACTAATACCGTTAAGCATCACGGATTCACGAGCAATCACGGCATCAAACCAACCACACCGACGCGGTCGGCCGGTGGTTGAGCCAAATTCATTTCCTTTAGCGCGCATAATTTTACCGAAATCTTCCGAAAATTCCGTAGGAAAAGGGCCTTCGCCGACCCGCGTAGTATAAGCCTTACAAACACCGATAACTTTATTAATTTTATCCGGGGATATCCCGGTGCCGATACAAGCGCCTCCGGAAATAGTCGATGAAGAAGTAACAAAAGGATATGTACCAAAATCGATATCCAGAAACGTTCCTTGCGCCCCTTCCAATAAAATATCTTTCTTTGCGCTAATCGCCTTATTCAATAATGCCGCGGTATTGCAAATATACGGGGCGAATAATTCGCCATACTTTAAATATTCCGAATAGATCTTTTGAAAATTAAAACCGGGATGCTGATAAACTTTTTTAAAAATCTCATTTTTTTCTTTAAGGTTGTCTTTAAGCTTGTCTCTAAAAACACCCGGATTTAATAAATCAATCATCCGAATGCCGCAGCGGTTAATTTTATCCGCATAACAAGGACCGATGCCTCTACCGGTAGTGCCGATTTTATTCTTTCGCTTAGTCTCGCGCAACTGATCTAAATTTTTATGATACGGCATAATTAAATGCGCCAAGGATGAGATTTTAAAACGCCGACTGAAATCGATACCATTCTTACGCAAATCATCCAGCTCCCCTAAAAGTACCGCCGGATCAATTACCACTCCGTTACCGATACAGCAAATCTTTCCGGAATGCAAAATCCCCGATGGAATAAGATGAAAAATATACTGCTGATTACCTACGACCACAGTATGGCCGGCATTATTACCACCCTGATAACGCACAATATAATCAACTTTCTGAGAAAGAATATCGATAACTTTGCCCTTGCCCTCATCCCCCCACTGCATACCCACCAAAACTATATTCATTTTTTTCCCTTTAGTTAATTTCTTTGGTCTAACTACTAATTGTCTACTTGCTCCGTGAGATAATCTTAAGGCGTCATCGTAAATATCTTATGCGCAATATCCGGATATTTAGCGATAAAATTTAACTCATCATCAACCAAAGGTTTCTGATTATGCACATTAGCATACCGGACCAATTCCAAAATACGCGTCGCCTCGGCATCATCCTTGAAAGCTACCTCCAACTTTTCATAAACATTACGAAACCCTTTAATTCCGGAATATTCTCCGGCGGTAATCTTTCTGCCGGTTTCAATAATTTCCGGTTCGCCGCGCCCAAGCTCCTCAAAATCATAAAGCTCATAATTACGCCTATCCTTTAATGCCCCATCGGCATGAATTCCGGATTCATGAGCGAAAGCGTTAGCCCCTACTCCCGGCTGGTTGATCGGAATAGGCACGCCGAAAGCATAAGAAGCATACTTACAGATCTTCCAGGCCATTTTTAAGTTTACCTTTTCATCTAAGGCATAACCGCTCATCCCTTGGCCATATTTAATCGCTAGGATTACCGAAACTAAATCCGCATTGCCTGCCCGCTCACCCATACCGTTTACACAGGTATTAATATACGAATCCACTCCGGCATCCGTTGCTGCCCGGGCGCCGGCAATCGAATTAGCAATCACTAGTCCTAAATCATTATGGCAGTGCACTTCAATCGGAAGTTGCACCTTGTCGGCCAAAGCCTTTATTCTTTCATAAATGCTAAACGGAGTATCCGTACCTAAGGTATCGCAATAACGGATTCGATCGGCGCCGACTTCTTTAGCTTTAAGCGCAAACTCAATTAAATATTCTAAATTCGTACGCGAAGCATCCTCGGCATTTACCCCTACGCATATTACGCCGGCCTTTTTTGCTTCGCTCACCGCCTCTTGCATCTCTTGAATAATCGACTGATGGTCCAACTTGCCTTTAAATTTATGCACAATCATCTGATCACTGGTCGAGATAGAAAGATTCAGATATTCTAAATGCGGCACCAATTTAAAGGCAGTTTTTACATCCTCTTTTGTCGCTCGCAACCAACCGCTTAAACGGATTCTAGAAAACCCTTCTAGCCGCGCTAATTCCAGATTGGCATTTAAATAATTTGTCTCATGCCGTGTAAGCGGAAAACCAAACTCCGATTGATATACGCCCATCTGATCAAGATACCAGTTGATCATAGTTTTCTGCAATTTCGACAAACAAATTCGCGAAGTCTGCACTCCGTCACGATTAGTTACATCCAAAAGATAAATCACTGGCTTTTTAGTCATTTTTACTCCATTATTTTGTTTTTCACCATCTTTTTTAATTCTTCCTTATCCGGTACACCTTGAGAATAAAATATCTGATTATTATTAAATAAATAAACCAAACCTGAAGTAATTTGCAGTTGGTTACCTAAGACAATATTTTCCTTCAACAACGCTGCCCCCTCCGCTCCTCGAGCACAAGCCTTAACTTTCAACGCGCAAGCCGTACTCAAACAATCTTCCCAATAATAGCTACCGATATTTTTTAAACGGCAACTTAAATAATCCCAAAATTTATCCGGATAATGTTTCTGCGTACAAACCCCGCGCAAATATTCTTCAATTTCAAAATTACCATTTTTTGCGTTGAATCCATTTCCTTTTTCTACCGCTAAAAAATGCAGCTGGGGAGCAAACTCTTTACTCAGCGCTAAAGCGACAGCAGCGTTATTGTCAAATATACTAAAAAACATATCGAAATTGCCTTTTTTAAACTCACGGCCCAAAAGATATAATCTGCCCATCGGCTGCGACTTTAATAAATAATAATTTCCTTTAAATTCCAAGCCATTCTTTAGCCCATCAAAGTTCTTTTCACTTTCTATCTCTGTTCCCAACAAATACGCCGGTAAAATCTGAATTGATAAATCCCGAATCAGCTTTTCTGCCGCCGGGTCAGGTAAATAAAGATACTCAATAACTACTCCGGGAAACTGCCTTTTCAAAAGATCGGTAACCGGCGCAGAACTGCAATGAAGACAGTCTTTTGTACCAACGACCGTTAAATTTATTCTTTTAGGCCGCGTAAACAAGCATTCAGATTTTAATTCTCCGGGATTTTTACAATTACCGATTAATCCTGCCTGTTTGCAATTAACGTCCGCATAGCAACGCGGAATAATCGCGGACACCGCTGGATCATCGAGAAACTTATCCGATAAGCTAATCTGTTCCACCTTACAACTAACCAGCTTGCCATTCGTTACTTGTAAAGTTAGCTTTCCCAGCTTACGCCCCTGCCAAGTAGGACGCACAAAAAAAGTAGATTCAATCTTAGTAAATGGCTCATCATTTGCCGGACTCCACCCCACAAAAATTATATCGATACCCTTGACCTTGGCAACTAATTTTAAATCTTCTTTTTCCCCTAAAGTGCTTAAGACCGCGACAACCTCTACGCCTTTATTCCTCAACGCATTAACTAGCTTTTCTACGGAATCCGGTAAATTGATTTTTATGCCTTCAGCCTTTTCTTTAATCGTAAAATTAGTCAAACCAATAACGCCGATTTTTACGCCATTTATCTTTTTAATCATATACGGCAAAACTTGATCCGCATCCAGATTGGCGCTTAAAAAAGCCGGCTTGCTTTTCCGGGCATTCTTTAAAAAGAAGTCTTTGCCGAAATTGAATTCATCCGGACCGATACCCACCGCATCATATTGCATTAATTGCATTGCGCGAAAATTATCCTGCGAACGTTGCCTATCCAGCTCCGCGCTCTGGGTGTATTCATCCAGCAAACCACCGGCAGTAAAGCTACCGGAATCAAGCAACAAAAGCTCCGGAAAATTTTTTCTTAATTCTTTAATTAATGTTCCCCGCCGAGCAACTCCGCCATCTTTCTGAATCGGACAACTGCACTGATAAAGCATGGCATGCGTTTGCCCGGTATAAAGTATGACTGCTTCTGCAGCAAACAAAGTATTTAAAAACAGCCCGCAACAACCAAAAGCAAATAACGTGATTTTTACCAGCTTCATGTCCGGATAACCTTTACCGTTAAAATATTTTCTAATTGTTTTATTTTCTCCTGAACTTCTAAACTCACCGGATTATCCACGCTCCAGACACTAATCGCTTTATCGCCGGGCTTATTGCGGCCCAAGGCCATCGCGGCAATGTTGATCCCGCTGTTTCCCATCAGCGTACCAAGATTCCCGATTAAACCCGGTTTATCCAAATTACGAATAAAAATCATTTCACCGACCGGATATAAATCTAAATAATAATCATCAATTTTAACAATGCGTGGCTGTTTATTGCCGGAAAGCGTCCCGAGAATCGACTTGGTCTCTTTATCGGTTTTAATCTCCAGCTGAATAAGATTTACAAATTCACCTTCTTGACCGGATTTTGATTCCAACAGTTTTATTCCCCGATCCTTAAGCAAAGATTGCCCATTAACAAAATTAACGGTTTCCTTTAATATCGGGGTAAGCATGCCTTTAACTAAGGCCATGGTTAAAGGACTTAAATTATATTTTGTAATTTGACCGCTATAACTTATGACTAGTTCCAAGAATCTGCCTTCCACTAATTGCGACGCAAACATTCCTAATTTCTCACCTAAATTAATATAAGGATTAAGCACATTACAAGCCTCAGCATCTAAACAAGGATAATTAGCCGCATTGCGGATCCCCTTGCCTAAAAGCGCATCGCGTACAATTTCCGCAACTTCAATCGCCACATTAACCTGCGCTTCTTCGGTGGAAGCGCCAAGATGCGGAGTAGTGATAACATTATCTAATTTTAACAGCTCGCTATCGGATGCCAACGGCTCCGCTTCAAAAACATCCATCGCCGCTCCGGCCACCTTGCCCTCTTTTACTGCCCGCGCTAAAGCTGCCTCATCGATAATTCCGCCACGCGCGCAGTTTATAATGCGTACGCCTTTTTTCATTATCCCAAACTCTTTATCTGAAATCATGTGCTTAGTCTCCTCGGTTAAAGGAGTGTGCACCGTAATATAATCAGATTCCAGCAACACTTTTTTTAACTCTGAGATTTGCACTCCCAGGTCTCCGGCTACTTGCGCAGAAAGAAACGGATCAAACGCTAAAACCTTCATGCCAAATGTTTTTGCCCGTTTAGCTACCTCTGAACCGATCCTGCCGAATCCTACAATCCCTAAAACTTTATTATATAATTCTACCCCCATAAATTTAGAACGCTTCCACTCTCCTTTTTTCATCGAGGCATTCGCCTGGGCAATATTCCGGGACAAAGCCAACATCATGCTAAAGGTATGCTCAGCGGTAGAGATGGTATTGCCCGCCGGAGTATTCATCACAATAATTCCTTTTTGAGTAGCGGCTTCCAAATCCACATTATCTAACCCCACGCCCGCCCGGCCGATGACCTTGAGCTTAGCGGCTGCCTGGATTATTTCTTTGGTCACCTTTGTCGCGCTACGCACCACCAAAGCATCATAATCTTTAATGATCTCTTTTAAAGCATCCGGCTTTAGATCTGTTTTTACGTCCACCTCTAGCTCCCGGGAATCCTTAAAAACCTTCAAACCTTCCTCACTTAATGCATCGCTGACTAGAATCTTAATCATTTTATCTCGCTTTCTATTTTAAGAATATTTCTTCGGCCGCTCTTAAGCCGGCGCCTAAAGTAAACTTATAGCCCATCTGAGTAAGCACTTTTTCCAAACAAGATAACCCCATAATAATATCAGACTCCGTAATAAACCCCATATGTGCAATGCGAAAGACCTTACCCTTAAGCTCATCTTGTCCGCCGGCAATGGTCACCCCATAAGTATCGCGCATAGTTTTAACTAATTTTTCACCATCAATGCCCGTAGGCACCTTCGCTGCCGTTACGCCGTCGGAAGCAGCAAGCGGAGCAAATAACTCTAAGCCCAATGCCGAAATAGCTGCCCGCGTAGCCATCGCCATAATCCGATGACGCTTAAAGATATTCTCTAAACCATCCTGTTGCATCAATTTCAAAGCTTCATTCAAAGCAATAATTAAAGTAATTGAGGAAGTAAACGGCGTATCGTTCTTATCCAACGCTTTTTTAGCTTTTCTTAAATCCAAATAATAGCGACTAGACTTTGAGGCCTCCACTAATTTCCAAGCTTTAGGACTAACCGTAATAAATCCTAATCCGGGAGGCAACATTAACCCTTTTTGCGATCCGGCAACCACCACATCCACGCCCCAGGCATCCGTTTTTAAATCTACCGCCCCCAAGCCGCTAATCGCATCAACCACTAAAACCGCAGAGCTTTCCTTAACTACGGCAGCAATCGCCTGAATATCATTATCCACGCCGGTAGAAGTTTCACATAAAGTCGTAAACACGGCTTTAATCTGCGGATGAGATTTTAATATTTTACCGATCTCCGCAGGACTAACCGCTTTACCCCACTCCACATTAATAATCTCAACATTAATCCCATAAGCCTTAGCAATCTCCGTCCATCTTTCACCGAATTTACCGCCCTGAACCACTAAAGCCGTTTCCCCGCTAGATAATAAGTTAATTACCGCTGCCTCCATCGCTCCGGTTCCGGAAGAAGAAATAATGAAGACATCATTGCTTGTCTGAAACGCCCATTTTAATCCTAAACTTGCCTCTTTTAAAATCTCCTGAAACTGCGGCGTACGATGGTGAATAATCGGTTTAGCCATCGCCAAACTTATTTGCGGTGGTAAAGGCGTGGGGCCGGGCGTTAACAAATATTCCTTTTTCATTTAAATGCTCTCCTTATACTATTATTTATAATTATTTTTTCTTAGCTTCCGGTAAAATTACTTCATCAACTAGACCATAATCCTTGGATTCCTGAGCGGACATAAAATAATCGCGATCAGTGTCTTTCTGTATTTTTTCTAACGATTGACCGGTATGGGCGCTTAAGATCTCATTAAGCCGATCACGCAATTTTAAAATCTCTTTAGCCTGAATAGAGATATCCGCGGCCGCTCCCTGTACCCCGCCCCAAGGCTGATGAATCATTACTCTGGAATTAGGAAGCACAAAACGTTTTCCTTTAGCGCCGGCCGCCAGTAACACTGCGCCCATGCTCGCTGCCTGACCCACGCAATAAGTGGCCACATCACATTTTATAAATTGCATCGTATCATAGATCGCTAATCCCGCAGTCACCGATCCTCCGGGCGAATTAATATAAACATTAATATCTTTATCTTTGTCTTCCATCTGCAAAAAAAGCAACTGAGCAATTACCAAATTTGCCACATAATCATCAATCGGCGTGCCGATGAATAAAATCCGATCCTTTAAAAGACGCGAATAGATATCGTAAGCACGTTCAAAACCACGCGTCGTCTGCTCAATGACCATCGGAACCAATGTCTGCATCTTTGTCTGCATATTCGCCTCCCCTATTAAGAAGTTAGCTGCCAATTGGCTTCTTTAAGTAAAAATTCCATTACTTTGCGCGGCATATGATCATCAACAACAATATTTTCTTTTTTAGCAATCGCCGATAAGACTAAATAAACCTTAACCTGTTTTGCGGCTTCCGGCTGGATACCTTCTAAGAGCAGCTTCTCTTGCGCATCAATTTTATCCCGAGGCACGCCTTTCATCGCTAGATCAATTTTAGTCTGTCTGAGCATATCCTGAGTCTGACGCTCCACCAATGAACCCGGCAATTTAAACTCCAGCCCCTTAGTTATGTTCTCAATTAATTCATTTTCAATCCGCTGACGCTCCTGGTTTTCTTTAGTAAGAAAGATCTGTCTTTCCACGGCTTTCTGAAGCTCAACTAAATTCGGATACCCTAAAGAACGACTGAATTGATCATCCAGGATTTCCGCCTTGCGCGATTCTTTCACCGAATCAATTTGCCGGGCAACTTCATCGCTGGAAACCGAAACTATTTTATAATTTATTTGCTGGTTTCTATAGTTCTTCACCATAATCTCCGGAGTAACCTCCACAATTGCTTTGAAAGAAAGACTCATTCGATCAAGTTTTACATCCGTAATTTGCGGCAACTCAATAACATCAAGCTTTTCCGTCTCAATTGCCTGATTATAAACATCCGGGACCAGCTCCTTTAAAACCTGTTCATGCACGCTTCCAGCATAATGCTTCTCTAAAACATCTCTAGGGGCTTTTCCGGGACGAAAACCCGGAACCTTAGCCTCTTTGGAAATTTGCGCAAAGACCTGCTCAAATTTATTTTTAACCAACTCTCCGCTTACCGACACATTAATTTCACACTTCGTACTATCCAGTTTCTTAACTTCCGTTTTCATTATTCCCTTTCTTTAATGAGCAGACATAAACCCCCACTCGTTCACATACGAAACTTTTCACCCAAATAAACCTGACGCGCCTGCGGATGATTAATCAATTCATGCGCCGATCCGGAAACAAGAATCACCCCTTCTGAAATTAAATACGCGCGATCGGTAATTGACAAAGTTTCGCGTACATTATGATCGGTCAATAAAATACCCAAACCTTTGGCTTTTAATTCTTTGATGATCTCCTGCGCTTCATTAACCACAATCGGATCAATTCCGGAAAACGGCTCATCTAAAAGTATAAACGAAGGATTAGTTACCAGCGCCCGCGTAATCTCCAACCGCCTTCTTTCCCCGCCACTTAAAGTATAGGCTTTATTTTTAGCTAAATGCGCAATATTTAGCTCTTCCAATAAAGAAGCCAATCTGCGTTTTCTCTCCGGGCGGCTCAAAGATAATGTTTCTAAAATTGCATTTATATTTTCTTCCACGGTCAGTTTACGAAAAATGGAGGCTTCCTGCGAAAGATACCCGATACCAAAACGCGCACGCTCATGAATCGACATATTGGTAATCTCGTGATTATCAAAAACAATCGTGCCCTTGTTCGGAGAAACAATGCCGACAATCATATAAAAAGTAGTGGTCTTGCCGGCGCCATTGGGCCCTAAGAGCCCGACAATCTCTCCGCGCTTAACCGTAATATCTACGCCTTTAACCACCTGGCGTCCGTCATAAGATTTAGCTAAGCCTTTAGTTTCCAGAAGCTGCATCGATATTCTCCGTTTGATAAATAATTATTTGCGGCCGGCCGGTTAGGGTTATTTTCTTATCAATCGCCGTATAAATCGCTTGCTGGCTATAAGAAATATTTTCTCCACGCAATATACGCACATTACCGCTAGCGACAATCTTATTTAGAGAACTCGAGATCACCGCCGCCCCCTGGACCAAAACGCTATCTTGTTGTTTCGGAGTAAAATAAACCTGCATTTTGTCGCTATAAATGATCAGATCCGGTTTTTCTACTTTAACATTATTATTGAAGATGGCAATATTTTTTTCATAATCCACATCCAGCGGGCCATCGCAGGTGATCAGAATCTTCTCTTTTTTATTAACCTGTTTATCTAAGGCCAAGATGTCCAAACGTACATCTTTTTCCAGCACAATCTGCTTTAATCCGGTTTGCCCTTGCGCCCCTTGGCCAGAAAGATTCATGTCCGCTCGCGTTAAATTAATTTTATCCAAAGTACTTACAATCTGCTGCTTGCGATCCCAATCCAAAGTATCCGTGGTAAGTTTTGAGCCGCTAGAGGTAGTAATCACAACATTATCCTGCAAATGCACCACGCCGCTTTTCTTATTAAAATCGCCGTTATCCGCAGTCAGATTAATCGTATCGTTCTGCGCATAATTATTGCCCACTACTTTCTTGAGCTTAACTACCTCGCTAAATACATCCGCGGACTTGCCGGAAAGATCCCAGGCTTTTTTTCCTTTATCACCAAATCCGGAAAATGAAAAATCTCCGATCTGTTGATCAGATTCCTTAGCTGACGTTTTGACTAACGGTAGCGGTTTTATTCCCTTAACTTCCGCTGCCCCAAGATGGGCGCAAGTAAAAAATAAAAACCCAAAAACTAAAACTACACTCTTATGACCCATAAAAACTTAGAACATCCTTCCACTTCCCTTGTGATTTAAGAATCAACTCTGCCACCTCTCTCACTGCTCCGCGACCACCCCGACAAACCGTAACATAAGCAGCTACTTCTTTTATATCGTTAGACGCATTGATCACCGCCACCGGTAGACCAATCTTACGCATCAGGGATAGATCCACCAGATCATCGCCCACAAAACAAATCTCCTCGGCGCTGACACGGTATTTTTTAAGAATCTTATCTAAAACCGCGGTTTTAGGAAAAATGTCCGCAAAAACTTCCGCCACGCGCATATCTTTAGAGCGCGGCGAAATAGTCTTAGAATTTTTGGCGGTAATAATCACAGTGTTAATCCCGAATTTATGCAAACAATATACGCCCAAACCATCATGCACATCAAAAAACTTAGAATCCCTTCCGCTGGAATCATAAATTATTCTTCCATCGGTTAAGACGCCATCCACATCCAAAAGCAGCAGCTTGATTTTTCGAAAACGCGCTTTTAATTTCTCTTCCATCAATTCCCAGGACATATTTTTTAAATTAACCCTGCCTTCAACAGGTCCTGCACGTCCAATAAACCCACCGGATGCATAAATTTATCGACTACCGGAACCTCGTCAATTTTCTTAGCCTGCAATATACGCATCGCCTCAGCCGCCAGCATATCTTTATTTACCACACAAGGATTCTTAGTCATCACCTCTTTGATTATCCGGCCGGACAAATTATTATCCTTAGCCAAATGCCGACGCAAATCCCCGTCAGTAAAAATTCCGATTAACTTCCCGCTCTTATTCACCACAATCGCTGAACCGGCCCGCGCCCGGGTAATCGCCAGCAGCACTTCCGATACCAATTCATCCTCGCCGACAATTGCATTGGATTGTCCTTGACGCATAATATCCTGGACGATTAAAAGTAATCGCTTGCCTAAGGCTCCACCGGGATGAAAAAAAGCAAAATCCTTTTCTTGAAAACCTTTGCGTTCCAGTAAGCATATCGCCAAAGCGTCCGCCATGGCCAAAGTAGCCGTAGTCGAAGCAGTCGGAGCAAGCCCTAACGGACAAGCTTCTTTTTTAACGGAAACATCTAAAACCACATCACTGTATTTAGCCAAAACAGATTTAGAATTTCCGGTAAGCGAGATGATCGGTGCACCTATTTTTTTAAGAATCGGCAAAAACTGCTTCATCTCTTCCGTTGCCCCGCTATTAGAAAGAATAATTACCACATCCTCGCCCGTAACCTTGCCTAAATCACCATGAATTGCTTCGGCCGTATGCAAAAATAAACTCGGGGTTCCCGTAGAAGCTAAAGTCGCGGAAAATTTTTGCGCAATTATCCCGGTCTTGCCCATTCCGCTCACAATTACCCGACCCCGGCATTTAAGAATTAACTCTATTGATTTAATAAAACTTTTACCCAGTCGATTCTTCAGTAATCTTATTGCTTGCGCCTCAATCTCTAAAACTTCTTTTGCCCGCTTAATCAAATTTATCTTCATAGCGCCGCCCTAATTTTTTTTATTTGTTTTAAAAGATCTTCTAGTTCTTTAAAATTGATCATGTTTGCCCCATCGCAAGGCGCGCTTTTAGGATCAGCATGCACCTCTAAAAATAAACCATCGCAGCCAAAAGCCACCGCCGCCCGGGATAGCCCGGCAACAAACTCCTTCTGCCCGCCGGAGCAACCGCCTCCGGCACCCGGAAGCTGCACGCTATGCGTCGCGTCATAAATTACCGGATACCCAAAATTACGCATTATTCCTAAGCTCCGCATATCCGTAACCAAATTATTATACCCGAAGCTCACCCCTCTTTCGGTGATTAAGATCTTTTTATTACCCGAACTTTCGACCTTTTTAATTATCGGTAAAATATCCCAGGGCGCAAGAAACTGGCCTTTTTTAATATTTACTACTTTATTTGTTTTAGCCGCCGCTAAGACGATATCTGTCTGACGGCATAAAAAAGCCGGTATCTGGATAATATCCAAAACTTGCGCTACGGCCGAAATATCTTTTACGCAATGCACATCACTTAAAATAGGAATCTTGAGTTTAGATTTTACTTTTTTTAAAATCGCCAACCCCTGCTTTAATCCCGGCCCGCGATAGGAACCTGCGGAAAGCCGGTTAGCTTTATCAAAACTAGATTTAAATATAAATGGAATACCTAAACTCTCGGCAATATTCTTGATTTTTCCCGCCGCCTCCAGACAAGCGCTTTCTGATTCGATAACACACGGCCCGGCAATCAACACCAGCGGGTGGCGGTCTCCAAATTTTATATTTCCTACATTTACCTGTTGCATTTAATTTATCCTCTTCTGTAATTGTGCCTTTACTTTCTCTAAGTCTTCAGGAGTATCCACGCCGATCGTATCGAATGGCGTTTGAATTACTTTGATTTTGAAGCCTTCGGCCAAAACGCGCAACTGTTCTAATTTCTCCGTTTTTTCAAGACTAGAAACAGGAAGATTCTTATAAGTAAAAAGAAAATCCTTAGTATAACCATAAAGACCGATATGCTTGTAATAGGTTACCTGGTCGATCTCGGCATTCGGCGCTAAATAAGGAATCGGCGCACGCGAAAAATACAAAGCAAAATTATTTTTATCCACCACAACTTTTACAACATTCGGGTCAAGCAGCTCTAAAACATCTTCGATTTTTTTCATTAATGTCGCCATATTCAGCATTTTATCTTCCAACAACGCCCGCGCCACGCTATCAATCATCATCGGATGAATCAACGGTTCATCCGCCTGAATATTAATCACCACTTTTACATCCAGAGGATTGACTACCTGGCTAATCCGGTCGGTTCCGCAAGCGTGTTCTTTAGAAGTCAAAACAGCTTTAGCCCCAAATTCTGTAGCGCATTTTAAAATAATCTCGCTATCTGTGGCAATAATTAAATCATCCAGCATACGCGACTGCTTAGCCCTTTCCCAAACATGCTGTAACATGGGTTTGCCTAGAATATCGGCAAGCACTTTAGCTTGAAATCTAGTCGATGAATATCTCGCCGGAATCACTCCAATGACATCCATTTTATTTAATCCTCTCTAAAAGTTCGCGCGTATTAGTAACCGCTGTCCCCAGTTTACCGACCACAATGCCGGCGGCAAAATTAGCGATATGCGCTGCCTCCAACGAAGAAGCGCCGGCGCAAAGCGCCAAAGTAAATGTGCTAATCACCGTGTCCCCTGCCCCGGAGACATCAAAAACCTCCTGGGCTACCGTAGGAATATGCGTCAAGCGGCCGTTAGCCTCCAACAACTTCATCCCCTGCTCACCTAAAGTAACCAGCAAAGAATCAAGATGCAAATACTCTAAAATTTCCCGAGCAGCTAAATCCACATCTTTATCCGTAAATAGTTTATCCTTATTTATTTTAAAACGATTGGTGGTATCTTTAAGCTTAAGATTCCTAATCGCATTTTCCAACTCTTTACGGTTCGGAGTAATCGCATTAACCGACTGATAATACTGAAAATTTTCTTCTTTAGGATCCACGGTAACAATCTTCTTCTGCGCCTTGGCTAAAGAAATAAGCATCTCTACCAACTCAATATTAATCACTCCTTTGCCATAATCTTCGATAATAATTGCGTCAAAAGAATCAATAAACTTATGTATAAATTTAAAAAATTTTGCATTTAATTCTTTAGATAAATCATGCGTATGTTCCCAATCAACCCGGACAACCTGCTGATGCCCGGCCAAGATGCGCGTTTTAACCGTAGTATGCCGATTGCTCTCCACAAAGATACCCTGAATGTTAATTTTTCTTTTCTTTAATTCACTAAGTAAAATTTTAGAGTTTGCGTCGCTTCCAATAACTCCCAATAAAGTAACCTTGCCCCCCAGAGAACTAATGTTATTGGCCACATTCGCCGTACCTCCGGGAACAAATGTCCGCTTTTTTGCCCAAAGCACGGGAACCGGAGCCTCCGGAGAGATTCTCTCAATGCTCCCCCAGATATATTCATCTAAAATCAAATCCCCGACTACCAGAATATTAGCCTGATTAAATTTACGGATTATATTCTTAAGATTTTTCATATATTTTCGATGACGTTTTGCGCTAAAAGCGGAAGCATAATTTCATGATGCCCGATAATATAATAACCTTTTCCCCCGGAAGCCGTGGGACGACTGACCACATTCTGTGCCGCGCGATACTGATAAAGCATATCAAAATTTGCCGAAGTGAAATCTTTAACCGGATTGCCTAAATTACGCGCAAGATTCAAGGCTTTTAAAAATACCTCCGGCAACAAAACAGCTGAACCAAAATTCAACACTACCCCTCCCTTATTTAACGAACGGATATTTTTAACTAAAATATGGAAATCCCGCAATGAACCTGCTCCCGTTGAAGCGGCATCGAACGAAGGATGCTGATGAATGATATCTGTGCCGATCCCTACAAAAACACAAACCGGTACTTTATGAATATAAGCATTATAGATCAAGCTTAAATTTTTATACGCCAACTTAGCGGCAGCCATTTTATTCGCCACCGCAAAACCTAGTCCAAAACCCGCCTTTACCCCTTCTTTAACGGCAGAATTTAAAAAATCCGCAGTCTCCTTGCCCATACCAAATTTACCATCATTAAGATTAGCGGCAACATCTTCAGATGTTTTTCCCTGATAAGCAATTTCAAAATCATGAATGATCCCTGCACCGTTAAGACAGATGCAAGTAATTATCTTTTTTTCAAGCAATTCAATCAAAACCGGGTTAAGCCCGCACTTAATCACATGCGCCCCGGCCATAAAAATTACCCCTTTTTTCTTCCGACGCGCTGAAATAATATCTCCGGAGACAGCACGTAAATCTTTAGCCTTTAAAATATTCGGCAAAGAATCAAAAAAGGCAGAAAAACTTTTAGATTTGACCGGCTTAAGCGCAAAATCACCTTTATTCACCTTGCTAACGCGCTGATTAATCGAATATCTTTTTACCTTATTTAAGTTAATCATAAGCTTTAATTTTAGCACAACTTAACACTAAATCAAACAGAAATTTTCCGTTCCGTGCCAAAACAAAAAATGGAAACTAACATCTCCCTGCTATGCATTATTCAAAATCGATTCCGCGGCCAAAAGCACATCCTCAACCGTAGTCGACTTCAAACAAGCAAAATCTTTCTGACAATTATGCGCCAAGCAAATCGTACAACCCACGGTTTTATGCAAAACCTTATGCTTCTCTCCTAATGGACCCCAACGCTGCGGACTAAGCCCGGCTTGACTGCGCCCAAAAATAGTAATCACCGGCACGCCCAAAGCCGAAGCGACATGCATCGGACCCGAGTCTGTAGAAATAAACAATTGCGATCTTTTTAATATACTGGCTAATTGACTAATTGAAGTCTTTCCCGCCAAATTTAACGCTGGGCTATGCATATGCTTAGTTACTTCTTCAGCCTTTTGGGCATCCTTGGCACCCGAAACAATAATCACCTTAAAACCATGCTTCTGAATAAGCTTATCCGCAACTTGAGCGTATCTTTCCGGAGGCCAAATCCTGGAAAGGCAGCTTGCCGCCGGATGAATTACCAGCAACTTATCGCTATCCTTAATTTGCGCCTGGACAAATACCCTCCCCACCCATTCTTCAGATTCTTGTTTTATCGGCATAAATAAATTTTTATCTCGCGGAGAAATCCCTAAGTATCTTACTAAATCCAAAGCGTACTCTGATTCATGTTTCTGCCCGAATTGTTTGGCATGTTTAATCCTATCGGTAAGCAAGAATCCAAATTTACGATTATATCCCAAACGCTTAGGTATTCCGGCTAAAAAAGTTAACAAATGCATACGAGTGGTCGGATGTAAAATTATAACCAAATCAAATCTCTTCATCCTTATACGCCAGGCAAAGTTCATCGTCACCCACCAACTTTGCAGACCTTTTACATCTTTATCAAATGTTATTATTCCATCTAAGTTCGGGTTGCCGTCTAACACATCTTTAGCATAAGCGGAAACCATCATCGAGATATAAGCCTGCGGAAATTTCTGCCTTAAAGCTTGAGCAACCGGCGTAGATAAAAGCACGTCTCCTAAACGGTCGGTACGCACTATAAGAATTCTTTGATACTGCCCTAAAGTCGCTTCTAAAAATTCTGCATCTTTACCAGTAAACATAAGTTCAATCCCTCTGAGTACATCCGTCGGCTTAATCACCGCTAAGCACTCCGAACTGGCATAACGGCATTGAGCTTTTTCGCAAGGTCGGCAAAAAATATCTTTCTTGACCACGACGCTATTTTCTGACCAAGGCCCATATTTTTTTTCATCCGTTGGCCCGAAAATAGCCACGACCGGTACATTCAAATAACTTGCTAAATGCATAACCGCGCTATCATTAGTGATTAAAAACTGCGCTTCTTTAAGCAAAGCCGCTAGCTGGCTTAGATTGGTTTTAGCGCAAAGATTAATTATCCTTGCACCAGAAGCCCGCTGCAAATAATCGCATATGGATTGGTCGCAGGCATCCCCCACCAAAACAATCTGATTGCCCTCTTTAGCCAATTGATCGCAAAGCCGGCTAAAATTCTGCTTATCCCAACATTTAAGCCGGCTCCGGGAACCGGGCGCGATCACAATTAATTTAGCGCAATTAATTAAATTATGTTCATTTAAAATAGTCCGAATATATTCAACATCCTTAGCCGCAACGTTTAATGATTGATATCTCTTGTTTCTTTGGGAATAGTCGAGCATTCTCGCCCAAAAAAGATGCCGCTGCTTCATATGTTTAATCTTTGCGGGAATTCTTTGAAGCGGATTCCAAAGTAAAGTTCTTTTTTTGACGGGCAGAAAAGCCCCAAAAAAACTATTGCGCAAATCCACAACGAGATCAAAGTTTTCTTGAGCCAAAACAAAAAATAATTTTATCTTACCCCTTAGTTTCGCATGTTTATCGAAAGTAACTACCTTGGCGACGGCAGAATTATTTATAAAAATTTCTTCAGGGCGCTCAGGCACTAAACAAGTAATCGCTGCCTGCGGGTACTTCTGTCGCAAAAAATCTAAAACCGGTAAAGTTAAAATACAGTCGCCAATATTACTTAAAGTTATAAAAAGAATCTTCATTTTTAGATTATTTTCTTATTTGCGCTAAAACATCATCCGGAGTAACTGCCTGCATGCAACGATTCTGCGTACAATTAACTTTATAGCAAGGTATTGAGCAACCGATATCTTTTTGCAAGACAACCACATTTGTCGCTGGATACGGACCGGTAAGGCTTTGAGCAGTCGGACCAAAAATTGCAATTATTTTTTTAGCCCCCACAGCATTAGCAATATGCAAAGGCCCGGTATCTGAACTAATAAATAGCTTTACCTTGCTGGCTAGCGCTCCCAACTGTTTTAAATTAAAAACTCCGCAGGCAATTAACGGCGACTCTTTCATCGCATCTTTAATCTGGCTAGCCAGTAATAAATCCGAGATGCTCCCGGTAATAATTACTTTCGCTTTAAATTCACCGATTAGCTTATCCGCTAAACTCGCCCAATAATTCAACGGCCAACGCTTAGGCATCCAATTGCCACCGGGATTAATCGCTACTACAAAATCCTCACTGCCAAGTAAGCTCTTTTTATAAAAATTATCCACCTGCTCTTCATCGGATGGAGAAAATGTAAAATCCAAATATCTGTCCTCAATGCGTAATCCCGATTTTTCCACCACATCCAAATAATAATCTATACGGTGCACAGAATCACGCTTCGGTGGAATTATTTTCTTAGTTAAAAGAAACCCGCGCTTCTTGGTCAAATGGCCGATGCGCTGAGGAATCCCGGCCAGCCGGCAGATCAACGCGCGGCTAAATGATCGATGTAATAAAAATACCGTATCAAACTTTTTTCGCTTAAGTAAACTAACAAAATTAAGTTTTTCCAATACGCCTTTATGCCGATCATGCTCGTCAAAAATAATCACCTCATCTAAGTGCGGATTGTCTTTTAGTATCGGATAACAACGACTGGGAATTACGCTGGCAATATAGCTATGCGGATAATTTCTACGGACATTTCTAATCGTCGCGCTAGAAAATAGCACATCCCCTAGCCAATTGACGTTAAAAATAAGTATACGCTTAGCTTCTAATTTTTTGATCAACTTTACTCCTTGTCCACCTAGACCTACCTACCGGCAGGCAACATTCGCGCAATACCAGTTAGCGCAGGGTGTCTTAAAGTTTGCTGATAAACAATCTCAGTTTTATTCACCATTTCTTCTTGAGAAAAATTAACAAGGATGAATTTGCGCGCCTGAATACCTAAATCCCGGCGTAACCCGGGATCATTAAGCAATGTAATAATCGCCTGCGCCAGCGCCGGAACATCCGCCGGCTCAACGAGCAAACCATTAAATTTATCCTGAATCAAAGTTTTAATTCCTCCTACAGCTGAACCAACTACGGCAACTCCCTGCGCCATGGCTTCCATCAGCGCCAGCCCCAAACCTTCCTGCAATGAGGGCATCACAAAAATATCCATAGCCGCAAGCATATCCCGGGTATTATCAACCTGAGGAACAAACAAAACATTCTTCTGGATCCCTAACCGGCCTACTTCCTCCATCAGCGCATTTTTCATTTTACCTTCACCGATCATAAGCAGCTTAGCCGTTGGAAAGACTTCTACCACTTTTGACATTGCCCGTATAAGATAAAGGTGCCCTTTTACATCGGATAGTCGAGCAATAATCCCAACTAAAAAAGCATCACTTATACCTAAACCCTGGCGGGTTATCTTCCGGTTCGAAAAATCCCCAAAATTTTTAATATCAATGCCATTGTTCACCACGCTAACCTTAAAGTCATCCAGCTTGAAATCAGCGACTAAATGCTCTTTTACCTGCTGGCTAACCGCAATTATCCTTTGTCCCCAAAAACCAAAAATCCGTCTCAATATTTTAGGCTTAAAAAAACCGTGACAGGTAAAAATATGCGGTCTAACTAAAGCGCGACCCAATAAATCGGCTAAAACCTGGGTGGTACGGCTCTGCGAATGAATCAAATCAATATTAAATTTACGCACGACCTTTCTTAAACGCCAAAAACAAAAAAATATTTTATAACTAATTTCATTTTTTGTTTTTAAAGGTACTTGAAAAAGCGTTATCCCTGCCTGTTTAAATTTATCTTCTAATTCTCCGCCGTTAGAAGCCAAATAAATCTGATGGCCCTTTTGTTTTAATCCGCTCGCCAAAGTCAACAAATAGCTGGATATGCCCCCGACATTTAGATGATTCGCGATAAAAAGTATCTTCATTTTTCTGTTTGTTTAAGTAATTTCATCACCGCTTCAAACACTTCCCTGGGGCTAATTTGCACCATACAGTTCTTGCGGCGGCATTTGGTTTTATAACAAGGACTGCAATGTAATTTTTTATCAAGTACCAAGTAATTTTTTCCAGGTGGCAAATGCCGGCGCGCATCCGTCGGTCCGAATAAAGCGATAAACGGAGTGCCCACTGCAGAAGCGATATGCAGGGGCGAAGAATCCGCAGAAATAAAAACCTGACATTTTTTAATCAATACGGCCAATTCGTTAATATTAGTTTTACCGCAGGCATTAATAACTTTAGTATTTTTTAAAGAATTAATAAGCATATTCGCTGCTGCTTGATCTTCCTGGGTCCCGGTAATAATTACGCGGATATCTTTTAATCCTAGTTCCTCAATTAAGCAAATTAAATATTCCATCGGCCAAAGCTTCGTACTCCACCTTTTAGAAGCGCTGATATTGATCCCCACCACCTTCTGTGCCTGACTTAGCCATTGAGCATCGAGAAGCTCATCAACTACCTTTTGATCCTCGCTTGACGGCCAAAGATCCAAAGCGTTATTCAACAAATCAATTCCCAGCATTTTTAAAACACTGAATTGGTGAGTTACCGGATCAACTGCCGGCTTCTGATCATCAATAACATGGTTAAGCAGAAACGAAAATTTCTTATTCTGATAACCGTAGCGCTGAATACAGGCGCTTAAAAATGCCAAGATATGACTGGAACGGTTGTTCTGCAGGTCAATCACTAGATCAAAATTCTTTTTTCTCAAAATACATCCGATGCGCCATAAACCGATTAAGCCCTTATCTTTATTTTTTAAGTCGCAAACCAACAACTCATCAATATACGGACTGCGGAAAAGGATGTCTTTAGATTCCTCTCCGATTAGAAAACTTAATTTATAATTTCCGAGCGACCCTTTTGCCCCTGACGGATATTTTTCTCGAATTGCTCGCAACGCCGCCGTAGAAAGAATCACATCTCCCAAAGAGCCCAGCTTAATCACCAGAATCTTAAAATTATTTAAAACTTCACGGTAAACATCCAAAGTATTCTTGACCATTAACTCTACATTGTACTTTTCTTTAACCTTAGCGTAAGCATTTTCTGCTAACTCCCTGGCAAATTGCGTATCTTTAAAAATACGCATAATCGCTTCGGCCATAGTTTTAGCGTCCGCCGGAGGCACCAGAAGTCCGTTTACGCCATCCTCAATAATATCCACTACCCCGCCGACTTTAGTAGCGACCACCGGGACCCCGGCAGCTTGCGCCTCAACCACTACTCTGCCGAAGGCCTCATGAGTAGTCGTCGCTAAAACCACTAAATCCAGATGTTCTAATATACCCGGAATATCGCGCTGCGTTCCTAAAAACTCCGTGCAATGCCAAAGCCCAAGCCGACGCACTAAGATCTGCAATTCTTCCTTATATACCTCTTTAGAAGCAGGGGCGTCTCCAACAATCCAAATCTTTAGCCGAGGAACCAACCGAGAGACCTGGGCCATCGCTTTAATAAAATGCAAATGCCCCTTTAAAGGAGTAATTCTACCGATAATTCCGACATTAAAATCCTCTTTTCTTTTATTTTTAGGATCCAAATATTTAAATTTTTCCAAATCTACGCTACGCGGTACAAGTTTAATGCGTTCATGCGGCACAGAAAAATCTTCAATCATATGTCTGGCAATCACATTGCTTAAAACAATCACTCTTTTTCCCCAACCCATAATCGTACTAAAAAAATGTTTTTTATAATAACCGTGACAGGTGGTCACAAATATTGCTTTAGTTCGGCGACAAGCAAAATAAGCAATCCAAGCCGGCACCCTCGAGCGAGCATGCACGATATCGATCTCTTCGTGCTTAATTATTTGAACCAATTTAGGAATTAATTTAAACATAGAAATTACGGATTTTTTATTTACGGATAAAGTGTAGTGCTTAGCCCCGCCAGCTTCTAGCTCTTTAACTAAATCTCCACCGGCAGAAACCACTATCGATGTATGTCCCAAGCGTACCAAATATTTAGAGAGATCCACCGTGCCCGTCTCTACCCCCCCCACATTCAACTCCGGTAATATTTGCAGTATTTTCATAATATTTTATTTACCCCTTCAGCAACCTTTAAACTATCCTTCGGGTAATTAATTTCCGGTTTATTTTGCCACAACTGATAAATGCCCTCGGAAAGATCTTTAATCTCCTCTAAATATATATATCTTTTATCCTGGTAATATTCTAAAAAACGCTGATGCTTAGCGCTAAGCTTTCCAGAGTTAAATACGACAACATATTTTTCCGCACAAACCGCCTCCGAGATCATCGAAATACTTTCCGGAGAGCTGACAATGATATTGCTTAAGCCCAATATTCCGCCCACTGCATCCGGATGATTATTTTCATTGGCAAAAACTAAAAGCTTGCAACGCGAATAACTGGCCAGTTGATTTTTAATCACCGCCTCGATAGCCGGGGCAGTGCGCCGCGAGGTGGTAATCAAAATACTGGCATCTAACCGCTCCGCCGCCTTTTTAAGCTGGAGAATAACCTGGGCAATGACTTCGCCGCTAATCGTGAAATTTTTGCTGCTCCCTCCGATTAACACGCCGATCTTTAAAGAAGTTAGCGCTCCTTTGATAAGACCGGAATTTTTTAATCTCACCGAACTTTCACTCAAGTAATCCGCATTAATTAAATTAAGCGCCCCTTCGGTAATTACTAGATTGCCTTTTGGGGCTAACGGATAGCCTGGCGCCTTATCGTGTCTGGGGACAATCTTTAGATCGAATTTCTTTGAGTCAACCAAAATAGAGCGCATTAAAACAACGGACTTCGCCTGATTCTCCTTAGACAGAAGATAATTAATTGCACTTAATTTTCCGCCGGCAGAAATAATAAAATCCGGCTTACGGTTCATTAAGCCTTGCCAGCTATCCATAGTCAAGGCTTTGCGCAGAACAAATAAAGAGCTTGCGCAGGGATATTTACCGCTAAAAAAAATCAATAAACTAAACATGCGCCGAAACATGCTACTGCGAAATTCTACATTTTGGATATTTAAAGTGACTTTTATCCCGCGATTGGACAGCTGCCGAACAGCTAATCTCGCTACGCTCTCAGATTGACGCAAATGCCCGATCTTGCCGTCAGAAAGAATCAAGATCTCTTTTTCTTTGCCGTATTTGAATATTTTATAAGTCCAGAGATATTCATGCGGATATTGCCGAATATACTTTTCATAAATACTGATTAACCTTTGCAAATTCTGGCGCAGATCATCTTGAGGATCGGCGCTCGTAGTGACCGTAAAAACCTGGTCCAAAATTACTTTAGTATACGGCCCCTTAACTCGAGTATAAAAAACAGGGATTATCGCGCAATCATACTTTAAAGCCAACTTAACTGCGCCCGTAGACATGGAGGCCTGTTTACCAAAAAAATTAACCCGCTCACCCTTTTTACCGCCTTGATCTATGGTCATACCGATTGATTGATTGCTTTTAAGCACCTCAATCAATTGCCTGACCCCGGTATCTTTATGAATAATTTTTGCCCCCTGCTTCAGCCGATAATGATTAAGCAGCGCGTTTAATCTTGGGAAGCCTTGATCACGCACAAATAAAATAAAAGGAAAACCCAGGTTCGCACAAATAATATTAGAAAGCTCCCAATTCCCCTCATGCACAATTAGAAAAATCACACCCTTGCCTCGATCAAAAGCTTTTTGAATGCAATCTTTATTTTCAATACAAATGTACTTTTCTAAATACCGCTTATTGACTCGCGGAAGACAGGCAATTTCAATCAAATTCTGCCCGAAAGCCTGATAGCTTTTACGCGTAATTTCGGCGCTAGAAGCGTAATTAAGATTATCCGAAACGGTTTTTTTAATATTGGCGTAGGCCACGGCTCGGTGCCGCCGGTCGAATAAATAAATCAAATCCCCTAGCCTCCGACCTAAAAAAAGGTTAAAATTTAGAGGTAGAAAGAATGTAAAAAAACTTACTACCCTAAAAAGAATACAGCTTAAATAATCGGCGATCAAATTCTGCTTCATTTTTAATTATCTCTAGTCCTATCTTTAAAACCAATATCATCGGGTATTTAATCCCCAACTCTCTGATTTTAACCGCATCCTTCGGCGTAGTAATGATCGCCTCCAGATTATTGCCTTGAGCTTCGCTAACCATCCGCAATATATCCGCTTGCGTATAATCATGATGATCCGTAAATTCAAAATACTTGGCAACCTTGATCCCCAAATCACGAACAGAATTTTTAAACCCTTCCGGGTTGCCGATTCCGGAAAATATCGCCACACATTTTCCTTTAAGAAAATTATAATCAATAAATACATCCGCTTGATCAAGCCGGCTAATCCCTTTAAATGCATGCTTTGATTCTACGATCAAAGCATGAGAATTTATGCGCTTTAATTGAGCCGTTAAGCCACTCGAATCCTGACCCAAGCGTACTTGAGTCAACACAAAGATATCTACACGTTTTAAAGCCGACAATGGTTCACGCAAAAAACCTGCCGGAAGTAGTCGATAATTACCAAAAGGATTCTGCGCGTCAATAGTCACGATCTCTAAATCCTTAGATATCTTCCACTGCTGCAAACCATCATCCAGTATCAGCGTATCTACGCTGTGATCCCGAATTGCTGCCTGACCGGCTTTAATCCTATTTTTATCAACCATCACCTGCACCAAAGGCAGGTTCTGCGCAAGCATCGCCGGCTCATCACCTAAGCCTTGAGCCCCTGGCCGCCGAGAATTCCGTTTATAGCCCCGGCTTAACACGGCAACTTTATGACCGGCTAAACATAATTTAACGCTTAAATACTCCACTAAGGTGGTTTTACCTGTACCTCCCAGAGTGATGTTTCCCACGCTGATAACTTTAACATTAAAACGCTTCGGCCTTATTCTATAAAAACCCGCCAAGATAACTACCGCTACGCCATAAATAAAAGAAAAACCAAGCAAGCATCCCCGTAAAAAAACCGCCTGAGGACCCTGGGTTTTACCGGTAACTAAATTATACAAGTTCTCTTTGAATAAAAGCATAATTATACTTTAAATTACTTTGAGCAACATCAAGGTTCCGATACATATAAATAAAGAGGCCCCAATGTAACGGATCATTTCCGGCCGGATAAACTTAGCCATAATTGACCCTAGAAAAACTGAAATTACCGTAACAATAATATAGGCTCCCACTGAACCCAGCCAGACAGAAAGCGGCTTGCCGGTTTTAGCGGCCATACCGATACCCACCAGCTGAGTCTTATCCGCCAATTCTGCAAAAAATACCGCTCCAAACGTAGCTACAAAAACTTTCCAATCCATTTAAACCTCCTAAATAAATAGTTTAACTTAGATAATTATACTATCATACCCGGAGTCTTCAATCAAATGATTTCAAAGGTAAAAACTTAAGGATAGCAACAGGATATAGAAATTAATCCGAGGAACTAAAAGAGATATTCCGGTCAATAAACTCAATGATTTTTTGTTGATTTTCCGCAGAAAGATTAGAAAATTCCACTCCGATTCCCGGATATTCATGCGGCTGAACCCCCTTATCCGGAACCCAAACTACCCGCGCCTCTAACTCCAACACCTCGGGCTTTGGCGCAAGCGTCATTTTAAGAGTTACTTCATCATGCAATTTAAACTTACCACAGCCAAAGATAAAGGCCCCCAGCGCGCTGAGATTAAGCATTTCAACTTTAAGGCATCCTAAAGAACTATCTTGTTTAGATTTTAACTCTATTTTTAAATCAATCGGCAAACGTTTAAACCTACGACGCAACTGCATTTTTTTGATATTCTCAATAGCCTTATCTTCTTTGAAACTATGCAGCGCCAGGTCCTCGGAAGGATAAATCTCAATTACTCTATCCATACCCGAAACTGTAAACACATATCTTAAATGCGCCGGAATGTTCGTAAATCTCATTCGACCCTGGTGGTTAACCACCTCTTTATAAGCAATCGCCACCACGGAAACGCCCATATAATCCACTGCCTGAATATCCTCCAAATTGCAAAGAATATCCAAATAACCGTCACGTACGCACTGACCGACGACTTCCACAAGATTGGCCGCATCCACGTCAATCTGTCCGCATAAATCCAGCACAATACAATGCCCAGCTTGTCTTAATTTAATCTCTAACATATCAATTTAAACTCAATTTCCGGATTACCCTTTAAAGTATTGTGTGCCGGACAATTCTTAACGAACTCAAGCAGCGCTCTTTGCCTGCGCTCATCCAGAGAACAAGCTTTTAAATCTATAGCGACATTAATTTGTCTAAAAGAAAACGGCGAATTTTTAGAAAGTTCCGCCGAAACATCTATTTTAAAATTATTTAAGTTTAACTTAAGGCCATCGGCATATTTACGAATATATACTCCGATACAACTTCCCAGTCCGGCCAAAAGCGCGTCCAAAGGAGTCAAGCCGCTGCCTTTTGCATCGATCACAAATTCGGAATCATTTGTCTTAACCGTAAAAATTAAATCTTGATTATGCGTAACCTGGACCTTATGCATTCCACCCTCCTGACTTTACAAAAACAGGTTCCCTGGTATCTTTAAAAAGCCTAATAAACCTTCGCCGATGAATGCGTTCGCCAAAATTTAAAAAGCCCGATATTTTCTTCCACCGCAAGCATCGCCGTAATTTTAATTTTGCTCTTAATTATTTTTTTTAACTTCAAATTAGAAACCGCCATCTCGTTAAAACCGAACTCTTGAGCATCTTTTATCGCACATCCAAAAACAATACGCGAAATCCTGGCCCAATGACATGCCGAAAAACACATCGGACACGGCTCGCAAGTTGAATAAATAGTGCAACCGGACAAATCTATTCGATCAAGCGCCTTGCAAGCCGCAGCAATCGCCACCATCTCGGCATGCGCGATAATATTGTTGCTTTTCCAAACCAGATTATGCTCACAGGCAATCACCCGATTATCCCGCACAATACAAGCCCCAAAAGGAGCCTGCCCTTTTCTGATACCCTCTTGCGCCTTAGCCATCGCTAAGTGCATAAATTTCAAATCCTGATTTTTCATCCTATTTTTTCTATCAACAAGCCTAATACGCAACTCAAAGAGGTGCCCAAGCTTACTAAAATAGTTAAAGCGCACATTTTTTCTAACTTAACCGATTGATCATAAGCGCCTTTGAGCATTAGATAAGCCAAGCCCACCGAAATAATTAATACCGGCAGATAAAAAATCATCGCCGACTTTAATAATCCTTTAGTCAAAAATAAAAAAAACGTGCCTGCCCCGATTGCCACCAGCCAAGCATAAAGCAAAGAACCTTTAACCTTACCAATACGTACCAGAATATTCCGCTTAAACAACTGCTTATCCGCCGGATAATCCGGGTATTCATTAATCAATATAATATTAACTACTGAGCAGGCAATCGGCAAAGCCGCCCAGGTAGCTAAAATATTAAATCGCCCAGACTGAAGGTAAAAACCGGTATTTACCGCCAACCAACCAAAGGCGTAGGCAATAAAAAACTCACCGATTCCCCGGCTCACTAAACGTAAAGGAGGCTTAGAATAAAAATAAGCGCAAAATATTCCCGAGATGCCCAAAAGAAAGGTCCACTTTCCGGTATTAAAATAAAACTGCAGAATAAATCCGATAGCCAGCGCGAAAAAAATAACAATTCGAATTAAAATCTTAACATTCTTTGGCTGAATATGATTCTCAACCAAAACCTGACTGCCCCCGGAAAAAAAATTTTTCTCTAAAGTTACACTCATCCGGTCTTCCGCCAAATCGGAAATTTCTCCACTATAATGCGCAATTAATTGCACCAGCAAAGATCCGGATAATCCCATCCAAAAAACAAGCCCGTTGAATATCCCCGAAGAACGACTCGCTAATAAAGCGCCTAGAATATACGGAACAACTAGCACGCTTAAAAAAGGAACGCGTGAAAGTAAAAACCAATATTTGATCCGGGACATATTTTTAATCAATCTGTTTACGACTGCTCCTGCGCAGAGCCTTAACCATGCGCGCGTAAGCCTCCTGCGCAGTGACGCCTTCCGTAAGGTGCTCGAAACAAACCGCGGCAAACCCCGCCCGATTCTTAATCTTAAAGATCTCAACTTTCAAGTGACCGATTTTATCCAACATTTAAATTTTAAAACACCTGAATCTCTGCCTCTTGATCAAAAGGATTAGTACGCATGGCCAAAGAAAATAAATACGGATAATCTGCCCTAAGATGCTTCATATACTGCAACCACTGACTGATTAATTGCCGGTAAGCCCGCTTAAGATCACCGGAAAGATGCTCATAATCCGAAACCGGGAGATTTTTCAAATCTTTGCGCCCCTCCAGCTCTTCGGTAAGATGAAATACCGCCCAAAGCAAATCCGTAAAAGACTCGTGCTCAAGGATATTCTGATTTTCCAAGAGCGCCAATAAAAAATTACGTTTTTTTATTAAAAATAATTTTAACCCCTCTAAATCCGCAGAGCGGCAATCAATATCGCAAGCGAAACTAACAATTTCTTTTTGCAAGAACTTAAACTGTAAATCCGTCCACTCCGAACGCACAACTAATTTTTTTGCCAAAACATCGCTTTGCGCATCAAAAGCAATCATTAATTTAATCAGCTCCCTGCCTACCTCGCTAAAAAATACCCCTATGACCATATTCATTTTTTTAAACAAAGCTTGTTTTTCTCGATGCGCCAGAAGTTGATGGACCACCAAAGTCACCAAGAATACTTCCAAAAACACAAAAGCGATATCCCCGATAAGATAAATAAATATATGCCGGGCATCCCGGAAAATCAAGAAATGTATATAATAAACTATCGCAGAAAGCATAATCAAAAACGCCCCTAAAACAACCTGCCAATTAAATATTCTTTTTATTTCCATAATTTAGCTTTTTTTATTTTTATTATTTCTCTAATCATCGTTTTTCAGCGCGATATCTTGATAATTTTATATTTCAAAGTCCCCGCAGGAATTATAATTTCTACAATTTCATTTTCTTTATGCCCCAGCAAACCCCCACCTACCGGAGAACTTACCGAAATTTTATTCTGACTGTAGTCCGCTTCCAGCTCTGAGACCAAAGTATACTCCAGTTCCTCAAGCGTATCTACATCCTTCAACTTTACGGTCGCCCCGATTAAAATTTCATCCTTGGGAATATTCTTATCCAGGATGCGCACCCGGGCCAACTTATCCTCCAACTCAACAATCTGCTTTTCATTATGCGCCTGCGCGTCTCGAGCGGCGTCATACTCCGCATTTTCGCTAATGTCTCCATGCGCGCGCGCTTCGCCAATCGCCTTAGCCAAACTGCGACGCTTAACTGTTTTCAAATGCTCCAAATCATTAACTAATTTTTCATAACCTTCTTGGGTCAAATAAATATCACCAGACATATTCTCATTCTCCTAAAATAGGTTTAGTTGTTTAATAATTCCCACGTTTCTTAAGGTTACTCCCGAATGCTGGAGAGTTAATTTATACGCGCGTTCACCAAAATTTCTAGCCATAAGATCGCTCGAAAGTAACTCTTTAATTTTTAAACATAATCCCTGTGAATCACTGATCATCATCCCGGCATCAGACCGAATGAAAAGATCCACAATATCGCGAAAATTAAACATATATGGCCCAAAAATAACTGGTTTTTTAAGACTAGCGGGCTCCAGTATATTATGCCCACCGGCCTTCACCAGGCTTCCACCGATAAAAACAATATCGGAACAGGCATAATAATTAAATAATTCACCGATAATATCCAGTATAAATATAGAATTATTTAAGCCGGCACAACCGGCCAAGGGTAAATTAGAAACTAAAACCGGCATAAACTTCATTTTATTAACCAAAACAGCGATATCTTTACTTCTTTCCGGATGGCGCGGCGCAATAAGCAATTTTAATTTCGGATAAACAAACAATAACTCTTTATAAGCTTGAATAATCAACTCCTCTTCCCCGGCGTGAGTGCTGCCACAAACCCACAGCCGATCGTCTCGCCCCAACATAAGTTTCGTTCTATGCTCCGAAATGCTTAGCTCTAAACCCGCACTTATATTAATATCGAATTTTAAATTTCCGGTTACCCGAATCTTTTCCTTAGCCACTCCTAATTTTTGTAAACGCAAAGCATCCGTATCAGATTGCAGCAAAAATATATTTATTTTTCTTAAAATCGGTCGAATTATATATCTGATGGCCAAATATCCGGAATAAGAACTATCCGAGATTCTGCCATTAACGGTAACGATAGGAATCTTCTTTTTATAAAGTTGGCTAATTAGATTCGGCCAGATCTCTGTTTCCGCAATAATAAAAATACAGGGATTAATTTTCTCCAGTACATGTTTAACAATAAAACTAAGATCCAGAGGCAGATAAATTAACAGATCTTTGTCGCCTACCAAGCCTTGGGCAATTTTATTTCCCGTAGCGGTAATCGTAGAAATAACTATTCTTTTATGCGGATAGGCTTTTCTTAGTTGCGTTACCAATTCCTTAATCGAAATTGTCTCGCCGACACTAACCGCATGGATCCAGATCGGCCGATTTAAATTTAAATGCTCGGGCAAAATTCCCAATCGATTAAAAAAACCTTTATGGAATTTACCGCGCAATAAATATACGGGCAAATACACCAAAATAAATATAAAAAATACTAAATCATAAATAATAAACATATTTAAGCATGTGGATGCGCTTTATCATAAACGCTTTTTAACTTATCAGTGGTTAAATGTGTATAAATCTGCGTGGAAGACAGATTCGCATGTCCTAAAAGCTCCTGCACTGTGCGCAGATCTGCCCCGTGATTTAAAAGATGTGTCGCAAATGAATGCCGGAAAGTATGCGCGGAAACTCCCGGCTTAATTCCGGAAACATTAAGATATTTTACGAGCAAAAAACGCACGCCGCGAGTAGTAATACGCCGATGATTATTATTTAAAAAAACTGCTTCCGTCTGCTTTTTCCTCTTCTCCAGATATTTTCTCAGCGTACCCAGCGCGGTTTCCCCGATGGGCACAATTCTTTCCTTTTTGCCCTTACCTCTTATTTTAAGGACGCCGCTAATAAAATCAACATCTCCTAAATTCAATCCGGCTAGTTCTGAAATCCGCAAACCACTAGAATAAAATACCTCTAGAATCGCCCGGTCACGCAGGCCTAAAAGATCCTGCGGAGTTTTTGCAAAAGCGGATTCAATAAGTCGGCAGACCTCATCCTCAGTCATGAATGAAGGCAGATGTTTCTCTAGCTTAGGGCTCGAAAGCATAAGGATCGGATTAGTCTTAATATACCCTTCTCGGCAAAGAAATGTAAAAAAACTGCGCAGCGTGGAAAGTCGACGACCCACCGTACGACTAGAAAAATTTTTTTCTTTTAAAACAGCCAGATATTTTCTTAAATCCAAATAACCGATTTTTTCCAGCTCCGTACCGGAAATAAATTTATTAAACCCTTGCAAATCTAATTTATAATTTAACACCGTATGTATTGAATAATTTTTCTCAATCTCAAGATAACGTACAAATTTGTCGATAAATTTATCCATAATTATTCTTTATCTTCCGGCAAATCGCGCGAGGTAAAAGTGCATTTAGGAAAATTTGAACAGCCGTAAAAAAATCCGCGCTTAGAATGACGTTCGATTAACTCTCCGCCGCAATTTTCAATTTTACATTTAACCCCGGAAGTAATCGACTTTGAATTTTTGCACTCCGGAAAAGCAGAGCAGCTCAAAAATTTGCCCCGCCTGCCCCATTTTACTATCAAAGGCTTTCCGCATTTATCACAGAGCTCTTCGGTTACCAAGACTTCCTTGACGATATGGGTTTGCGCAAAATCCAGGCTCTCTTTAAAAGGCAAGTAGAAATCTTCTAATATTTCATTACGGCTAAGCTTGCCCTCGGCAATCTGGTCCAGTTTTTCTTCAATCAGCGCCGTAAATTTTACGTCGATAATCTTAGGGAAATACTCTACCAGCATATCGTTTACCTTAAAACCAAGCTCCGAAGGATTAAGGTAGCCTTTTATCCGACGCACATAATCACGTAAAATAATCGTATAAATAATCGGCGCATAAGTAGAAGGCCGGCCAATCCCCTCTTCTTCCAAAGCTTTAATTAACGAACTATCCGAAAACCTACTCGGAGGTTTGGTAAAATGCTGCGAAGGAATTAGGGTTTTTAAACCCAGCAACTCGCCTCGCTCTAAGGGAGGAATTAAATTTTTAGTTTTTTCTTTTTCCTCATCCTGATCTTCTTCTTTTACTTCGATCTTATTATAAACAGCCAAAAATCCCTCAAAAATTAAGTGACTTCCGTTAGCCACAAATAAATATTTATCCGCAAGAATATCTACTGCCGTAGCCAAAAATTCCGCGGGCTTCATCTGACTAGCCAAAAAACGATTGTAGATAAGTTCATAAAGACGTATCTGATCATGATTAAGAAAATCTTTTAAACTTTCCGGCGACCGGGAAACATAACTGGGGCGAATTGCTTCATGCGCTTCCTGCGCGGATTTCTTGGCCTTGAAAACATTAGGCTTCTCCGGAAGATAATTTTTCCCGAAGCTCCTTCCAATATGTTCGCGTACCTCAATAACCGCTTCCGCAGAGACATGCGGAGAATCCGTACGCATATAAGTAATCAAGCCTACCGGATTGTCTTCGCCGATATCAATGCCTTCGTAAAGCTGTTGAGCAATCAGCATCGTCTTGGAAGCGTTGAACCTAAACTTATTGAATGCCTCCTGCTGCATAGTGCTGGTAATAAACGGGGCCGGCGGATTGCGCTTTTTTTCTGTCTTTTTGATCTCCAAAACCTTAAACTCTTTATCTTTCAATTGACTGCAAATCTCTTGAGCGTCCTGGTTGTGCTTAATTTCTGCTTTTTGCTGATCAATTTTATCCAACTTCGCGCAAAAACTGCTGACTCCTGAAACATTCGGCTTAAATAATTCCGCGGAAATCTCCCAATATTCACAAGCGATAAATTTCTGTATCTGCCGCTCCCTTTCCACGATTAACCTTAATCCCACAGATTGTACACGCCCGGCGCTTAAACCGCGGGCAATTTTTTTCCAGAGCAAGGGGCTTAGAAAATATCCCACCATCCGGTCTAAAACCCTACGGCCCACCTGAGCCTCAATCATTTTGACGTCAAACTCACGTGCATTTTTAAAAGCCTCCGCCAGCGCATGCGGAGTGATCTCATGAAAACTTACCCGCAATACATTTTTGCTTTTAAATAGCTTTTCTTTTATCTGCCAGCCAATCGCCTCGCCTTCGCGATCAGGGTCAGTAGCGATATAGATATTATCTTTCCCCTTCGCTTCCTTTTTTAACTGCGCTAATATTTTCTTTCTTCCCGGGATCACCACATAGGTCGGTTTAAATTTATCTTCTACGTCCACCCCTAATTTCTTCGCCGGCAGATCAATAATATGCCCCATTGATGAAACTACCCGAAAATCATCACCGAGAATCTTGCTAATCGTCTTAGCTTTCGTTGGCGATTCCACAATCACGAGATTTTTACTCATTTAGCTCCTGACAAACTGTTTACCCGGCAATGCTTTAATTAGCTTTTTAAACTGTAACTTCAAAATCAGGTTCAAGACCCGGCTACTGCTCAATGACGATTTCCGGACTAAATCATCTATCGCTACTGGTTGTTGCGTTAGGCATGCATAAAGCCGATCTTCTTCGTCGTCGCAGACCACCTCTTGTTTTTCTAACTCCGGGTTGGCCTTTTCTGTGTTTTGAATAGTTAAATTTAACTCCTCAAAAATATCCTCGCAACCGGTAACTATCTTTGCTCCCTGTTTCAACAAAGCGTTCGTTCCCATCGAGCCAATCGCATCTATCCTACCCGGTAAAGCAAAAACCTCTCGGCCTTGTTCCAAAGCAAAATCCGCTGTAATCAATGCCCCGCTATTTTTAGCGGCTTCGGTAATCAAAACACCTAAACTTAAACCGCTAATTAAACGGTTGCGCCGAGGAAAATTCTGCGCTAAAGGTTTAGTGTCCACGGGAAATTCAGAGATAACCGCTCCGGAAGCAGAAATCTCTTTAGCTAGATCGACATTCTCCGCAGGATAAATATGGTTAAACCCGCTTCCCATCACCGCAATCGTACGCCCCTTAGCTCTCAAGGCACCTCGATGCGCATAAGTATCCACTCCGCGGGCCATCCCGGAAACAATCGTTATCCCCCGAACTGATAATTCGCCAGCAAATCTTTCTGCGCTACTTAAGCCATAAAGCGAAGCACGACGCGAACCCACAATGCCAATCGCTAAATTATCCTGCGCATTTATATCGCCTAAAACATAAAGCACAATTGGCCGGCCAGGTATTTCTTGAAGCGCTTGCGGATAATCTTGATCAAAAAGTGTAATAATCTTTAAGCCGAGCTTTTTGGCTAAAGCCAGATCATTTTCCAAACGCCGGATATCGAAAGAAATAACACTTTCACCTAAATGCTCCCCTACCGCCGCAACTAAATCCTTACGGCTAGCTTTAAATATTTCCGACGGCTTCTGAAAACTATTAAGCAAGCATTCCAGTCGCACGCTGCCAATCTGCGGGATGAGATTCAGGCTTACAATCGCCTCAAAATTATTCATTTATTCCCAACGAGCATCTTAGAAATCTTGGCCGTTACCTGCTTCACGGTCAATGTTGAGGTGTCAATTGTTTTATCTGCCTGCAAATAATACGGCGCGCGCATTTTTAACAAAAGTTCAATGCGCTCCCGAGGCTTAACCACGTTTAAAATCGGTCGCGATGTATTCATCGAGACCCTTTTTAAAATCACCTCGCTAGCCGCGCAAAGACAGATTAAAATCCCGGTTTTTTTCATCAACTTAATATTCTCTGCATCTAAAACTACACCGCCTCCGCAAGCAACCACAAATTTTTTTTGCGTGGAAACCTGCTTTAATATTTTTTTCTCAATTTTACGAAAATACGGCTCGCCCGCTTGCGCAAAAATCTCCACAATACTCCGCTGCTCTTTTAATTCAATTAATTCATCCAAGTCAACAAAACTTAACTTTTTACTTTTAGCCAGAGCTCGGCCAACAGAAGTTTTCCCGGTACCCATAAATCCTACTAAATAAATATTCATATTTTATATAGGGACGATCCTTAAAATTAAAAAAAGAACCGTCCCTATTTCGTTTAGCTTCCTTTATATGCTTCCAGAACCACTTCCGCTAACTGCTGCTTTAATTCTTTAGTTGTGGGTGTTACCGTATCTCGCCATTTACCGTCTTTACCCTGATGGCGCGGCATACTCACAAATAACCCTTTTGAGCCATCGACTACGCTAAATCCTTTAATTACCACTCCCGAAAATAAAACATCCGCAAAAGCTTTAAGCTTGGAATCGGTATCCAGCTTATGCATACGGCTGACGCTGATTTGACTTTCTTCCATCTCTTCCTCACCCCCTTCTACTCCAATAGACGAAAAGGGCAAGATTATCTCACGCTTTATTTTTTAAAACAATTAATAAGCACTTTCGGTGTATATCTCGTAATTAGTAATATCTTTAGCTACAGAATCGAAATCTAAATCTTCGATGCTCTTTTCAAAAACTTTTGTCGCATTGCTAGTTAGACCATTTATAGACAATACAATATTAACCACCGAAATATTTTTCATAAAAAATATCACCCGGATAGCAACAGAAGTATAGTTTCTACCGGTTTTATTAATTACTTCGCCCTTAACCACAACCTGATTCGAAAAAGGAGATTTTTCAATCCGGACATCGTGATATTCTAAATTCAACATGCGGTTATGCGCTTAAGATAAGTTTTATAAGCTTGCTTAATATCCGTCAAGCTATCCGTACCAAATTTTTCAAGCAGTAAATCCGCTAAAATAAAGGCACAAACAGATTCCGCCACCACCCCAGCTGCCTGAACAACGCAGGTATCTGATCTTTCCACCGCTGCCTTAGAAATTTTTTTCGTCTGGATATGCACTGAATCAAGCGGATCCATTAATGTCGCAACCGGCTTCATGCAAGCACGCAAAACGATATCTTCTCCGTTAGAAATGCCGCCTTCAATACCCCCGGCATTATTGCTCAGACGGAAATATCCTTTAAGCTTAGAATGGTAAATCGCATCATGTACTTTTGAACCGAAACTAACCGCATATCCAGCACCCAAACCTACTTCAAAAGATTTGATTCCCGGAATAGAGATAATCCCCGCAGCAAAACGACTGTCCAATCGACGATCAGACTGTACATAGCTTCCTAATCCCACTGGAACATTTCTAATTACTACTTCAAAAATTCCCCCAACGCTGTCTTTATTTTTGATCGCTTCGTTTATCTTGGAAATTATACCCCGCTTGCTAGACTCCCCGCCAACCGACAAAACGTTGCTAGTAATTACAATTCCAAACTCATCCAAAAGCATTTTACACAAAACCCCCAGGGCCACTGTTGCTGCCGTGCTCCGCGCAGAAGCGCGTTCTAACACTTCCCGAATATCCGTAAAACCATATTTTAACAACCCTGCTAAATCCGCATGCCCCGGACGAGCAGCCAACACCTTATGTAGCTTTTCAATGCTTGTGTCCTTGTTCTTAATCAATAGGGTAATCGGACTACCCAAGGTAAACTTACTTTTCAATCCAGAGATAATCTCGACCTGATCATTTTCTATTTGCATTCGCTTTCCCCGACCAAAACCTGATTGCCTGCGCTTTAATTCCTTATTAATTTCCGCAGCCTCAATTTTAACTCCGGCAGGAAACCCCTCTAAAATAGCCACCAATCCTTTTCCATGTGATTCACCTGCAGTTAAGCACCTTAGCATAAAACCTCCTCATTTACTTCCAAAGCCCACGCTGATTTTGACGCGCTTCTTGATATAATTTAGAAAATAAATCCGCATATTTTACATTCGGCGGATAAGTCATTAACGACGCATAGCCCTGTTGAACAATTTCAGCATTTAAAAATGTTCCGTCGAGCAAATAAACATAGGCCAAAATCCTTTTATATTTATCATACTTTTCCACATCGAATTCCAATCTTACGCGTTTGCCCTGGACAAGCTTCTTGGTAAACTCATAAGACTGACGGCCTAACTGTTTAATTGTCGCCAGATCCTGGCCCGAGCGTTGGGCATCCCGGTTAAGCTTATTTGATTCGTGCATTTCCGGCGTATCGATGCCGATTAAACGCACCCGTTCATTATTTTCTAAAACTAACGTATCCCCGTCTACCGCCCGCGTAACTAAGATATTGCTGTAATCAAAATTTCTGCCAAAAGGTATCTTCCATTTAACCTCTTCCTTAGAATGATAACGCGGATCCAAATCTCCGCCGAAAAGATAACCGGCTAAAGCGAGAACGACCGCAACCAATAAAATAAGCGTTTTTTTATTCATCTTTCTCCTTGCGCAAAAAATATATCTCCGCTATTCTTTAATGATCCGATACTACACTTGACTCGCCACGATCTGTGCCAAAACCACAATATCCTCGGTACAAAAGATTTCTTTTATACTGGCATCAAAATACATATTTGCATCCGGGCCAAACTCCTCATCTTGTTTCCACAATTTAATTAGCACCGGAACATTTTCAAAAGCATCAATAATAATACTTATATCGCCACCCTCAGAAAGCTTCCCCGGCAACCTACGCAAAATCTCCTTTAGCTCTTGCGGATTACTGCCATACTTACGGATAATTGGCTCAATGGAACGTTGGTGATATGCCTGAGCATACCCTTCAACCTGCGACAACTCTCTAAAAGTAAGCCACTGGTTGCTTAATACCGGCAGGCCTTTTAACTTTTGCGCCAAAAAATGCAAGATCAAAATACTCACGAAATCTTTGACCGGAATATTACAAGATGAAGAAACAATCTTTTTAACAGTAACATCTAAACTATACTCATCCGCCAAAAACTTTACCGATAAATTATTGGCCGCCTTAAGTTTAGCTAAATTATCCCAAGCTTTCGAAAGCGCAACCTCATACCCCATAGCTCATTATATTATTTTTATTAGATAAATCAATGATTTTAGATTATAATAACCCTATGATTTACGATCGCTTTCAACAAGAGGCAATTGACTATATTAATCAAGGCCATTCCGTAATTGTCTCCGCACCTACCGGAGCCGGTAAAACGGCGATTGCCGAATACATCATCGAAGGCGCCATTCGTAATAATTTGGGAGTAATCTACACCGCTCCGATTAAAGCCCTCTCCAATCAAAAATTTCGAGACTTTAAAGGTCAATTCCAAGACAATATCGGAATTCTCACCGGAGACGTTTCCATTAATCCGCAAGCTCCGGTGCTCATTATGACTACGGAGATCTTCCGCAATAAAATCCTTGATGAACCCGCAAGCTTGGATAAATATTCCTGGATTATCTTTGATGAGATCCACTACATCGATAATCCTGAGCGCGGCACCGTCTGGGAAGAATCTTTGATCTTTCTGCCTAAACACATGAATCTTTTAGGATTATCAGCGACTATCCCGAATATTAAGCAATTTGCCGCCTGGATTGAATCTATTCATAATAAAACTGTCAAAACAGTCATCGAAGATCAGCGCCCGGTACCTTTACATTTCAGCTTTCAATGCGCTAACGAAGTTGTCGACAGTCTCGACCGACTTAAACGCTTGCGTTCCAGCAAACCCAACCGCTTGCAATCGCTGATTAGCTATGTCCAGGAAAAAGAGGGATTGCCGGCGATTTATTTCGTTTTTTCCCGCAAACGCGCCGAAGAGCTCGCCTTTGATTTATACGGATTTAAATTCCTGGATGCCAAAGAAACTCGCGCGATCAGCCAAATGTATGATGATCTGCTGGAAAGATTTAATTTAAAAAATGAACAATCGGCGCAACTGCTTTATCCGTTGGTCCAACGCGGGATTGCCTACCATCATGCCGGAATGCTCCCCACCTTAAAAGAAGTAATTGAACGACTGTTTACCAGCCGGCTACTTAAAGTTATTTTTACCACCGAAACCTTTGCCCTAGGAATAAACATGCCTAGCCGTTCGGTAATGTTTGACGGCCTGCGTAAATTTTACGGCACCTACGTGCGCAATTTAAAAACGCGAGATTTTTTTCAGATGGCCGGACGCGCCGGTCGTCGCGGCATAGATAAAGAAGGATTTGTTTATACGCGCATTAATCCGCAAAGAATAAATTTCGAAGAGGTACGCAGAATAATTTTTGGGCTACCCGAGGAAGTAAAAAGCCAACTGAATACCTCCTACGCCACTATCCTAAATCTTTACGAAAAATACCAGGATGAATTATTTAAAATCTACCCTCTTTCTTTACATTATTACCAATCACGAAAGAATGAACAAAAACAAGCGCTAAACCTTTTAGAGGCCAAGCTTAGGCTTCTTAAAGATTTAGGCTATATTCACGAAGGAAAGCTTACGGATAAAGGAAAATTCGCTAAAACTATTTATGGCTATGAATTAGTCCTCGCAGAGTTATATGCCGACAACGTCTTAGAACAATTGGATGAATTCGGATTAGGGGTAGTCGCCGCCAGCGTAGTCTTTGAACCGCGTAAAAACCAACGCATGCCTACGGGAATATCAAAATCCGTCCAACATTTAAAAAGAACCTGCGAAGAAACTTATGACCGTATCAAAAATAAAGAACGCCGCTATAAAATTTACCCTTTTAGCAAGCTGCCCTATTTTCACCTCTGCTCGAGCATGGAGGCCTGGCTACGCGGAACAAATTTCGATAAAACTTTACAATCTACGGATTGCGATGAAGGCGAGGTGGTGCGCTATTTCCGCATGAGCGTACAAGTGCTTCGGGAGATTAGCCAAGCCCCCGTGGCTTCTTACCTGCTCAAAGACAAAATCAAAGAAACCATCCGCGTAATCAACCGGGATATCGTAGACGCTGAAAAACAACTCCGTGAAGGTTAGTCTATTTTTAATTTAAGATAATCGGTGAGAATCTTTTTATGGTCAAAAGCAAATTCCAACTTTTCTATTTGATTTGATTTAATCACCTTAACCTCCGCCGCATCATCTCCGGCCCGAGGAGTTCCTGTGGCCTTAGCAATAAAAACCGTTCCGATGGTGTGAAATCTCGGATCACGCGCCGGATCGGAATAAGTATGGAATTGTTTAATCTGCGTTAAATCCAAATTAGTCTCTTCCTTGGCTTCTCTTTTCACTGCCTCTTCTAAACTCTCGCCGTAATCTACAAAACCCCCGGGAAGCGCCCAGCCAAAAGGCGGATTGCTACGCTTAATCATCACAACTCCTTCCGGCAATTCAATAATCGCATCCACCGTCACATAGGGGCCGCCGGATAATTTCGCAGTCACATACTCTAAATACCCTAATACGCCTTTCTTAAAAACTGTAAACGCTTCCGAATTATAAAGACAAAAAGTGATTTCATTTAAAAAAGTCCTCTCCTCACGCAAATGCTTTAGAACCTCTTGCGCCATAATCTTTGCCGAAGCCAGAAAATCAAAACCCCCTGTTCCGCAACCTAAAGCCGGAAAAACAATCGAATTAATTTTTAGCTTCTCTGCCAATTGAAGGGAATTTTTACAGGCCTGGCGAATCATCACTTCATCGGTTTTAAAGTTCATGCCCATCGTAACGGCATGAATTATATATTTAGCGGCTAACTCTCCGGCGCCTGTGTACAGCGCCTGACCGATTTCGATGGGTCCTTGCTTTACCGCTTCTTCCTCAATAATCTTCCCGCCCTTGCGCTTAATCGCCCCCGCCACCCCTGCGCCCATCAGCAATTTATTATTCGCCGCATTCACAATCGCATCGACCCGTGATTCGGTAATATCTCCCATGACCACCTTAATTGCCGTATTTTTTATTTTCATAGTCGCTTTTACCATTTTAAAGGTTTAAACTCTTTTAAGGAATCCAATAAATTGTCCAAATTCATGATTAAAAGCATATTCGAATATTTATCCGTCCAAGGACGCATAAACCTGCTTTTAGCGGATGAGTACTGACTCCATCCAAGTTCGGTCACCAGCTTATGAAAAGAATCATAATCCCAGCTTAAAGCAAGCCAGCTCGAAGCAAGCATATCCGCTCCCGACGCCGCATGATTGTCTTTATAACAGACATGGGCATTTAAATAATTCGCATTGCTGAATAAAACAGGAGTAAAATCCAGATACATATTTGAAATATGAAATAAAAGCACCCCCTTATCCGTTAAATGCTTGCGATATTCGCTTATCGCCTCCGTAGTTAAAAGATGCACCGGGATCGCATCGCCGCTAAAAGCATCAACGATCAAAAGATCATAACGCGCCGCTTTTGTTTCTTTAATTTTAATCCGCGCATCTCCAAAAATAAAGTTAATCTTTCCGCGAGAGCGCTTAAGATAGGTAAATAAATTTTGCGCAATAAAATGCATTTGGGGATCAATCTCAAAGTAATCAATCTCCTGACCGTCCCCGGCATAAGCCGCCAATGCGCCCGTACCTAAACCAAAAACACCGATATTATTTATTTCATTAGGCGTGCTTAATAATCTGCCCACCGGGGTAAACTTATAATAATAGGCCAGAGGCTGATCTTCTCTTTGCTTATCTTTATATTGCATGCCATGAATGGTCGTTCCGTGCCGAAGTACGTTTTTACCTCTTTCTTCATAAACTTTATATACCCCATAATAATTACGCCGCAGATAAAGATAATTATTCTGAGTCCACAGTGAATAAACTAGCGGCGTAATCAAGATTATTAAAAATATGCTCAAAAAAAACGCAAACGGATTTTTTATTAATTTAAAATAATAAATTTTAAAAACAGTAAAAATAATAATTATACCGAACAAATTATAATCCGTAAAAAAAATCGGCCAAATTATAAGCATAAGACAAATACAAGTAATCTGAAATATATCCGACCAAGCCAGCCTCTGGACTTTATCGCCGATGGCCAGCGCTAAGG